>Ga0209502_10000487_pt1 | contig 42765 bp, 38 predicted proteins | sample ArcticOcean_MG_C_10_FD_187442 | JGI IMG/M metagenome (GOLD analysis project Ga0209502, IMG submission 187442) | Marine microbial communities from western Arctic Ocean - ArcticOcean_MG_CB11_90 (SPAdes) (version 2) | ecosystem: Environmental > Aquatic > Marine > Oceanic | place: Arctic Ocean... | reverse complement strand
AATTAGACTTAACTATTCAAACTGACAATATGCCAGATAACTTGAGCATGATAATTAATCAATCATCGATAGTAATTACCTATGAAGAGTTGCCAGTTTTAGATGATTTAAGCCAACCTGGTGATGATGTAGAACGATTGAGAAATGGCTCAATAGATGCTATATTGAGAGTTACCCAAAGAGAGGATATCTGGTATTATTCTATCCTCCATATGTCAACATCTGAACATTCAAGAGAAGCAAAATCAAGATTATTATATGATTTGAATGAATGGGAAGACAATGAAACTTCTGCAAGAATTGAATCCGGTGGTCTCGACGTTAATTCAACATTGAACCCCCTCAGATGGGATGGAGAATTATCACAAGCAGATGCTGCAACTGCCGGGGAACAGGCTGGTATGGCATTATCAATGTTTATTCCACTGGTATTGGCTGTCTGGACCTTCTCATCGGCAATTCAGCCATCAATTGATATGACAGCGGGTGAAAGAGAGCGTGGCACTCTAGAAGCACTTCTAAGCCTGCCCTGCACACGCCTTGAATTATTATTCGGCAAGTGGTTGGCGGTAGCCACTATTACAGGGGTTGGAGTATTACTGCAGATATGTGGATTGCTATTCGCCATCGGTTATCTAGCGAGTTCTAGTATCATCGGTGTTCCTGAACTATCGGTGTTGACAATTCTACTGATAATTGGAGCGATTATGTTATTCGCAATTATGGTTGTGGCAATAGAATTGGCCTTAGCGATGAGGTCGCATAGTGTGAAAGAGGCTGGAAGTATTCTCGGACCTGCTATTATGTTGATTATTTTCCCAGCCCTATTCACTCAAGTTATCAATTTAGACGGGATCGAATCTTTTTGGTTCGCTATACCTGTGGTTAATGTTCTGCTTGCTCTTAGAGAATTATTGATGAATCGAATCATTACAAGCCACATCATTATTTGGGTTGGAACTTCGATATTGTATGCCTTGCTGGCAGCAAAATATGCGGCTAACCAATTCAAGAGAGAAGATATTGTTACTTCTCTAAGTTAATCCCGTAACAGAAAGATGCGCTATTATTTTAGGTCTCAGATTGCATTTAGCAGACTTATTCTTCTAAGTTCAAAGTATATATCTGGTATTAGATGTTACTTCAATCCTGAGTTCTTAAGCAGTAAAGTGGATTAATGATTCTCTAACGATATTGATAATCAAATCAATTTCCTCTGAAGTTATTGAGAAGTGAGGAGTGAAACGCAATGCATTCTTACCTCCATGTATCACGCCTAAGCCTCTTCTGCGACACCAAGGTTCAACGGCATTAAATCCAATCACTGGTAAAATATCTGGTTTTAGTTCAGCACTGACTAGCAGCCCAGTACCTTGAACTAGAGTAATATATTCTGGGAATTCTTTGGCTAACAAGTTCAACTTGTCAACGAACTCTACACCTTTGTCGCGGATATTTTGCCTTAATTCGGGAGTTATTTTATCAAGAACTGCAATTGCTGTTTCTAGTGCTCTTGGATTAGTTGTCATTGTATTGCCATAAATTCCTGAAACATATAATTCGGATGCACGGCTATTCATCCCCAGTACAGAGAGTGGGTATTGGCCTGCATTCATTGCCTTTGACCATGTCTCTAGATCTGGTGCCAGACAATCTTGGAAACCTTGGTAGTCAACGACAGAGAGGCAGCCTTGACCACGGATTCCCGCTTGTATTGAATCTACTAGCAACATCGAGCCATGTTCTAGGGTCAATCTTCTAGCTTCATCATAGAATGCGCGCTCAACGCATTGTCCAGGATTACCTTCGCCTTGAACTGGTTCAATAGCCATCAATTCGATGAATTCTCCCTTTGCTTCTGCAGCGGCGAAAACATTTCTTAAAGCAACGATATCATTTGGCGGAACTAAATACAAATTATCTCTATCTCTAAATGATGCTAGATTTTCATCATAGCTTGTCATACAAGAATGCGAAAGTTGCGCTGGTCGACCTGTTCTTCCATGGAATGCTTGTTCAATAGCCACTAACTTGATCGGTTTACCTTCATATCTGCCGCCTGGACCAGTCATAATGTTGGCGTTGACATCAGAAATCCGTAAAGAAACTGTTACTGATTCCGATCCACTATTCATGCAAATAAATCTATCAAAAGGACAACTTCCTCGCGTATGTCCTAATTCAGCACGAAGACGGTCTACCAAGCGTTGCTGGGAGAATGAAGCGGTCATTACATTAGCCATTACCCAATTTTGAGACATGGCCTCAATGATTTCATCTGGGCCATGACCTCCTCCGAGCATTCCATATCCACCATTATCGTGTAATACAGCACCATGTGCAGTAATTACCCAAGGCCCACGTGCAGCAATAGCAACATATGGATTGACTGTTGCGGGGTTGTAAAAGTTAACATATCCCTTTTGCAGTTTTGTCACTAATTCTGATTCATGTAACATCAAAAGTTCTGATTCAAATTCTTCTCTAAGACTCAAATGATATTGATGGCCTTCTTTAATTGCACGCGAAAGATTACTATCCAAGGCCATGAATTTGATAATTTCATCATCATTCAAACCTGTTGTGTCACAGGTGCCGGAATTAGATCGAATATCAAAAAGTAATTTCATCAACTCGGCTGCGTCAGTACCCATCAAACATCGTAATAGACGGGGGGATTTGAACATTCTTAGCAAGCCCGTTCCTCGAATAATGAAAATGGGAATCTCATTTTGCCCAATTACATACTTTTATACATACAAATTGTATCAAAATAATACCCTAGTATTCGCAGGGTAATACCTTGGTAATACTTATATCGGATTGGACAGTGCCTAAACCATGCCTAAGATCTCGTTGGACATGCCAAGCCAATTGACCGAAGATTTGCGCAAGCATGTTGGCGATGACAAAAAATTTGTGAGTCTAGCGGATGCTGTTAGGACCGCTTGCCGCAAATTATTAGATCAACTAGATGAGATTGATTCTAGACATGGAAGAGGGACGCAGAAGGAGTGAATAATATGGTATCTAAAAACGAAGCGGAATTAGCTGTAAAGACCCTACTAAAATATCTGGAAGGAAACTTATCTGATCGAGAGGGGTTGCTCAAAACTCCTAAGAGAGTAATCGATTCATGGGATGAAGTATTCGCTGGATATTCACAAAAAGCCGAAGATATACTTGATGCAACATTCAATGGAGAAGGATATGATGGCATCGTATTATTGCGGGATATTGAATTCCATTCTACTTGCGAGCATCACTTGCAACCATTCAGAGGAAGAGCGCATGTTGCTTACATTCCTACTGAGAGAATCGTTGGTATCTCGAAGTTAGCACGTATTGTTGAACTACACGGTAGGAGATTACAGAATCAGGAACGGATTACCAAGGGCGTAGCCGATGATTTGGAAGCACATCTTTCTCCTCTAGGCTGTGCTGTAATAATCGAAGCTGCTCATGGCTGTATGCAATGCCGTGGTGTTGCAAAGCAGAACGCTATCATGACTACATCGGCTATGCGTGGTGTATTCTTTGACAAAGCAGAGGCTAGAGCGGAATTAATGCAGTTGATTCAAAGCCGCCCACTTTAAACGATTGGAGGTCAATAGGATGAAGGAAGAATTTGAGAATTGCGGTATTGCAGGAAATGCTGTTGTTGACAATCCTACCGACTTGGCCATGGAATACAAAATCGTTGAAATATTCCACTCTATTCAAGGTGAAGGTGCCAAATGTGGCATTCCACATGTCTTTATCCGTTTTGGAAAATGTAATTTACAATGTGAATGGTGTGATACTGATTTTGAAACATTCACAACAATGTCTGCAATTGACATCTTGGGAGAGGTTCTCAAATTTAACTGCAAGAAAATTATTTTCACTGGAGGTGAGCCGATGCTTAACGATCTATGGCCACTACACAGATTACTCAAAGCACGTGGATATGAATTATCTTGCGAGAGTAACGGTACGATTGAAATTCCTGAGGGGTTATTGGATTGGATAACAATCTCTCCCAAGGACCAGGAATATCCCAATGTATCTATTAGGCAACGAAGTGGTGATGAATTGAAGTGTGTATATGTTGGTCAAGATTTATCCCTATATGATGAATTAAAGCATGGTTTTGAGCATTTATTTTTACAGCCGTGTTATATCCATTCACAAGATATTGCATGGAATGGAAAGAATTTTGCTATTACTGAAAATGTTGTTAAAGACAATCCTGCGTGGAGATTAAGTCTTCAAACTCACAAATGGATGGGTATTGATTAAGGTGGTTCAAAAATGAGAGCAGTAATGGCATTTAGTGGAGGAATGGACTCAACTAGTTTGTTGATGAGATTACTAGCCGATGGCTACACAGTAGATTGCTTATCATATGAATATGGGCAAAAGCATTCCCTTGAATTGGAAAGAGCAAAGCAAAATATTGCCTATCTTGCTGAAAATAGCTTCCATGTAACCCATAGAATAGTAGACTTGAGCAGCGCGATGAACCTATTTCACTCTAGCCTAATCGTTGGTGGGGCTGATGTTCCGGAGGGGCATTATGAGGAGGATGCGATGAAGTCAACTGTTGTACCTAACAGAAATGCAATCTTTTCATCGATTCTATATGGATATGCCCTGTCTATCGCGTTAAAGGAAGGCTGTAGTGTAGAACTCGCTTTGGGAGTCCACAGTGGTGACCATGAGATATATCCGGATTGTAGGCCAGAGTTCTATCAGGCAATTGGTCATGCATTTGCAGTAGGAAACTGGGATAGTGACAAAGTTTCATTCAAATTACCTTACTTAGATGGTGACAAGGAATCAATACTGAGGGATGCTGAAATCGCAATAACAAAACTTGGATTGGACTTTTCAACAATTTATAGCAACACAAATACTTCCTATGATCCAGATGAGTTCGGTCGTGCAAGCGGCACCAGTGGTGCAGATATTGAACGTATCTTGGCTTTCCATGCAGTCGGTAAGAAAGACCCTGTTGAATATGTTGAGTCTTGGGATCAAGTATTACAAAACGCACTTCTAATCGAATACAAACATAAGGATGATGAGTACAGAGAGCGACTAACTGAATTACAATATTATGTAACTAGACAAAGTGGCACTGAAGCAGCATTTAGTGGAATCTATTGGAATGAGAAAGGCGATGGCCAGTACTCATGTTTGTGCTGTGGACATATTCTGTTTAATTCTGAAATGAAGTATGATTCTGGTTGTGGTTGGCCTTCATTCCACAGTGAATCGGAAGATGCATCAATTAGCAGATTAGAGGATAACTCGCATGGAACCTCACGAACTGAAGTTAGGTGTAGTAAATGTGATGCCCACCTTGGCCATGTTTTCAATGATGGACCGGCTCAATTTGGTGGCGATCGATATTGTATAAATTCAGCATCCATTGATTTTGAGGAGATTTAATCATGACGACTATAATTAGAAGATATATTGAAACTGATACCGGCCATAGAGTTCCTAATCACAAAAGTAAGTGCAGGCATATGCATGGGCACCGCTATCGCTTTGAGGCGGAAATAGAAGGAGATATTGTCACACAAAGTGGAGTTTCTGAAGAAGGGATGTTAATCGATTTTTCAGATGTATCCGCTATACTCTCAGAATTTGTACACGATATAATAGATCACGCATTTGTAGTATATTCTGGAGATGAGAAGGGTATTGCTGCTTGTGCGTTAATGGGTGAGGGGCATAGAACTGTCATCGTCCCTTTCATTCCTACAGCAGAAAACTTAGCAAAGTGGGCCTTTGAACAAGTCCAACCTCATATTACCACCTCATATGGTAACCGACTAAGACTGATTGCCATGCATTGTCGTGAAACGCCTAAGAGTGTTGCAAGTTGGAGAGTCTGATTATTCAATACGTCGACGTCTTTTTCTCTGCCAATTCTCATCTCCTTTGAGATGCTGAATAGCAGTAGTTGCTTCGATTAATCCACCAAGTATCCTGGTTGCTTCATCGTTGGTTAGCATACTTCGCATTAATGAACGCTGTAATGTGTGCTGGAAACTAATGGCGTGTTCCTCTACGCCTGAAAGCGACTCTGCCATTTCTGCGATAGCTTGATTCAATTTCTCTCTTAGTTGAGGATTGATATTTCTTTGCAGAGGCACTAAACTAGGTATTGCTGGGTCTTCGCCTTGATTTTCAATTACGCGGCTTCTATGCAATTCGTAAAGTACGCTATTTACTGCATGACTCAAGTTGGCGATAGGATATCCTTCCCATGTTGGTAAGGTTAGTAAGAAATCACAATATTCTAGGTCTTCAGTAGACAGACCTTTGCCCTCTTCTCCAAAAATGATTGCTACTTTTTCTGTAAATGATGATATCTTTTCTGCTACTTCCCAAGGGAATAGAAAGTGACGGAAGAATGTTTTTTTACCTTTTTCTCTTTTTCCCGAAGTTCCGATTACCAATGAGATGTCCGCAGTAGCCTCAATAAGTGAATCATATGTTTGGCAATTTTCTAAAATTGAGCCGGCATGTTTTGCTCTTTTCCTAGCCTCTACATCATCGGCAGAGCAAATTGGATTAACCAATCTTAAGTTACAAAATCCATGGTTTAGCATGGTTCTGCATACAGCACCCAAGTTTCCAGGGTGTGATGCTCCAACCAATATTACCTCGAGTTGATAATTACTTTCGGGCAACGGTAAATCTATTCGATCGCCCATAATTATTCGCCTTCCTGATAAGATTCGGCCCATAATGCAATCCATCTAGGGTCACATGCTTGATAAAGGAAAAAAAGGAAACCACCACCTTCTCTGTCAGACATTACGATTGAACGTTTACGAATACCATGGGTATTCCTAAGATAGAGAATCAAGGACTCTAAGGGCTCACTATGCGTATGGTGAACGCTGACAGGTGTGCGTTGCCAATGAACGCGCACTGACACCGCCTAACACCTCAATCGGTGCGGCGTAGTCTGTAACGAGTGACGTATCCAGCGATCCAGTTTCTTAGTTTCTTGGATTCAACATCGGTTAACTTAGAGACCATCAACTTGTTGTGGTCAAAGTCTGCAGTGAATTTCTCACCATGTTCTTCGACTAAACGGATAGCTCTGATTTTAATGAAACTTGGTCTAATATTTCCCATATTATTCACTCCTTAAATAATTTTACTTCGATTGGAATATCTGGTTCATCGTGGCGAGTAATTTGTAATTTAATCTTACGTGGAGGATTTTCAATTCCACGAGACCAAATGAACTCGTTTACTGCTGGGTCGATCCAGACTACTTCGTCTTCGGTTACCTTCAAGTGTTGAATTACTTGATTCTTGATAATCTGCATTGCACGTGGTGCACGCTTGTATCTTGTGATATTCCATGCATGACGCAATGGAACGATTAATTCTGATTGATTTGCTCTAGCCATAATAAACACCTCAGCGTTGTAACTTACTGCGTCTCCAGTGGTGTCTCTGTGGGTGAGATACCGTGTTTCGGTCGGTCTTTAACATGATCCAAACAGGGACACGTCTATTCTGCTTTCCTGCTTTGAGCAGGCGTATTTTTTTTGCGGCTGGTTTATTTCTTGACATTTCGAGCACCTTCTCAGATTCTTCGGATGGACGCACTATGGCGGCTCTTGGATTGTGATACGAGTAATTGCTTGAATTGCTCATCGTTTAGTATACCTTGGATTCGACCTTCTTCATTCATCTTCATCAATGCAACTCTAATGCTATCTGCACGTTGTGGAGTAGCCATTGCAATGGTTGCTAATCTTGATCTTGCTTCTGGTGAAAGGATTGTTTTGATGACAGCATTAGTATTTTGCATATCTACTTGTGTTTGATGAGCCTTAATCTCAGCGTCTGCTTGTGCAGTTGCTTGCTGTTGAAGTTGCTTTTGCAACTCTAGGCGGCGTTGTTCGCGTAGCAGGGTCAACTCATCATCTTGAGTTGCTGCCATAATACTCACCACTTCACTTCCTTCAATACTTATCTAAACCAGGGAATTGCTCATTTGCTGCGTCTCTGCAATCGTGAGCAATTTCGTTTAGCATCTTTTGACCAGTACTAGTAATACGGCGACCCGCATAGAGTTGGACTTCGCCTTCTTCAGTTTCTACAGTCTTTGTAGGAACCTTCTCAACCAGTCCTGCTGCTTCGAGTTGTTGAAGAGATGTACGAATGATGTGACGGCCTGCGACTCCAGGAGTGTTAGGCATTGCACCATTGTCTTTGCTTCCACCATATGCTTGCGAAAGATGTGTTACGCCTATTGGGCCTTCTCTTGCAACTTTTCTTAGAAGTGCAGCGGATCTTAGGAACCACCAATTTTCTTGAGAAGGAGGACGTTCACGAGATACCGCGGTCTTGACGAATCCGGCCCAATCTGGGGTATCGATTCCATCGGTTGCAGCCATTCTCTCAGCAAGAGCTGGGATGAGTAGTTCAGAAGGGATATCATAGAACGTGGTCATGACAGGACACCAAGCAATTTGCCGACTTATCACCCCTATATCAATGAAACGGGTGAGGGCGGGGTACTGATTGGCCATCTATCATCAAATGATATGTATTTACTACCGGTACAAGTGTTGATGAAGTGGGTACTTTTGGCCTTACTTGATGAAGAAAGCATTGGCCCAAAATCCAAACCTTCTCAGGACACTTTTGGGGCTTTCATTTACACTTATTTTTTTGCTTTCATATGCAGTATATGGCGCCACTATAGCCCCTTCATACTATGTTTATGATACCGAGGCAACCATGACCGAAATGCAAAATAGTGAACCTCAACAACGCTATGATGAAAGTACTAACACCACTACTTGGTCGTGGGAGTTTGCCCTTGATGGTAAGAATTTGACATGGGTAAACCTAACTGCTATGGAACTTTCAGATGACGCTATTGTAAAATTATCAAATGGTGCAGGTTTGTTTAGCCATCACTCATTGGGTGTGGTTGACGCTAGAGACTTTTCATGCAAAGAACAGTGCCAACAAAATATTACACACCAGCGAATATCTGAATCTGGTGAAGATGTTTCGATAATCTCTCTAACGGAATTAGATCCTGCTAGAAGAAACAATGGTTCTGTCTATGCCCAAGATATAGATGATGCTGAACAGAAAGCGCGAGCAGAAATTGAATACTTCCATTCACCATCACTAATTCTTGTTGAAATTATTGAACAAGGAAATAGAAGTACTAGCCCAAATGTATTGCTGACTGGTGTTAATGAAGAATTTAATTCAATATCAGTGTTTTCGGTTGATGCTGCTACTGAGTTCTTATGGGCATTAGCCTCAGTCGTTGGATGTTTTGCAGTGATACTGGTTCCATCCTTTACCGTATTTTTTGCTGCAAGGTCTAAAGAGAAAAGAGATAACTTGAAACTAACACAACAACAACAGCAAGATGAAAATTCAGTTATTAGCAATGAGAATAGTAGTTGATTTAGTTAATCAAAAGTATAATTGGATTCTACATTGTCCTCATATAGATTGAATCATTGTGCCTGCATGAGGGGCATGAGGCAGATACCACTGATATTCGTTTTGGTGATTTTATTATCTTCAAATATATCATTAGAGAAATCTAGTTTTGACCCAATAACAATCGATAGCGCTTCAGCAAGAGCAACTGGTGTTGATTTATCTGTTACGAATTCCACATATAGTTACGTCAATTCAGCCGATGAAGGCAAATATAGAATGTTTTCATCAAACTTCCCGATAATTGGTTTCAACAAGCCGTATAACCTATATGTGATAGATACGATGGTCAATGCCCCTACTAAAGTAACTATAGAGGTAGAAAATTTTGGCACAAATCCATCGGGGACTATTGACATTAATATCAAACTACTACACAATGAATATACCCAATTTGAAATTGTCAATGATACAATCCAAATGGCATCTTTGAATGGGGGTTCATCCAACAATATCCAACACCAATTCACATCTGCATATTCAGGCAATCATACTATTTGGATTACGGCAACATCCAGTATTGTAGACGATAATACCAATAATGACATTTGGTCAAAGGGCCTTGCTGTTGGCTATCAATATTATAATTGCGATATGTTGACTTCATGGACTGTTGGAAATTCATGGTCTTCAAATACAGATGCCTCAATCTCCAATGGAAAGTCTTGCCATGTTGGTTCTGGTTCAAGTTCAACATATAATAATGGCATGCAAACATCTCTAATCACTCCTGTAATCGATATGTCTGATGCGGTTGAGGCTCCTACTCGAACCAATGGAATCTCTTTCTTTTATTCTGGTAGTGCTGCAGCAAATGATTATTTGAAAATATACTCAAAAAATACTGCTGCAGTTTGGAATGAATTAGCCACCATTAGCGGCACAGTGGATAATAATTTCGTTGATGGTAGTAACTGGCAAACCTTTTCTGTTAGCAATAAAGGATTTGCTTCGCCATTAATTCCAGTGCCACAAGCAGATTTCCACTCACAATCACAATTTAAGTTTGAATTTTTTAGCGATGCCTCGGGAGTGGATATCGGATATTGGGTAGATGATATAGTAATATTATACGATCAAAAAGTTAAGCACACAGAATATAGTTTGAGTTCCACTGGCATCACAACTACTGGTTCGCTACCTGGTGATTGGGGTTCTGTACGTGTTGAAGTAAGCAATGATGGCAATATTACAGATTCTTTCATACCATCCGTTATGGGCTTACCAACAGATTGGCAAATATATTACGCTCACATAAATGGGATCGCTCTAAATCAATTGAGTGGTGTAACACTTTATCCAGGCGAATCTAAACAAATTGATTTGAAAATAATGCCAGGCCAAAATGAATCAACTGGTTTCAATCAAATGACTTTCAAGGCATATTCTAGTTATTATAATGAAGTAAATACTACGTTACCGGTTCAATTTCAAGTACTTGCCGATAGAGTCCCATTGATCACTGGGCCTCAACAACGTCCGAATTGCCCTCCCGGAAATACCTGTACTTTCCCGGTTCTTGTCGAAAATATTGGCGCTGCAACCGATGTCTTTGATTTAACCATAGATCAAGCATCATTAGCCAGTGGATGGCAAGTAGGGTTAGAATGGACACAAGCGAGTAGTGTTTTGGTAAGGCCAGATACTCCTGTACAAGTATATTTGACAATGACTCTTCCAAATGATTGCGCCCCCGATACCATTTCAACATTTAAATTAACAGCGACTTCTCAGAACGACTCAAGAAGATTCCATGAAATCGAAATAGATATTTCAGCTTCAATGAGTTCCAATGCTAGTGTTGAAGTGACTAATACCCAATCGATAGATGATTGGGTAGTTAATGCTGGAGAGACTGAAACAATTTCATTCACAATTACCAATCATGCTGCAAGGCAAGATATTTTTGAAATGTCAGTACAGTCAAGTGGTGCCACATTATGGGTTGTTGAGCAACCAACCAGACCAAATGCAGTGATTAATTCTGGCGCTTCCACTACCTTCACAATTAAAGTTACAGCACCAGAAAATGCACAAGCGGGGGATAATGGACCGACTATTATTCCAATTATCACTTCTACGAGGAGTGGAATGACTTTTATGGGTGCTGATTTTGATGAATTGGAAGTAGAATCTGTTGAAGACATTGTCATACGATTAGTAGATTCTCCACTAAAATTGATACCGGGAATTGGAAACAAAATCGAAATCGAAATCGAAAACGACGGTAATGGGCCAACACAGGTAGTAATTGATTTGCCCAATTTACCTGATTCATGGCAATGGTGGATGAGACTATCAGACCAAAACCATACTGGGCCGATCGACTTATCTGCATCATATGACTTAGAGGACATTAAAATTATCGAAGTATGGATTTTGATTTCAATGAATGAAGCTGCGGGTATAATGCACTCAATAGAAATTACTGCAATGTCTAATTCGATGGGTACAGACGTAAATCCTTTAGATAACCTCATTGAAATCAATGCGATTACAGCATCACATAAACAACCAAAAATTACCAATTCGTCAAGCCAATTTGGTGTTATGGCAGGTTCTACTACATCGACTAGTATAACTGTTCAAAACATTGGAAACGCGATAGATAATCAGATCGCAGTACAAGTTATTATTTCTTCCTCACCACCAGTATCAGGGATAATCGGATTCTTTTCTGTAGGCTCAAATGGTGGCGCTCTTCCTATAGACGGGTGGTCCGATATTACGCTCAACGGTGGAGAGCAAACAACTCTTAATGTTGAAATGATACTTCCGGAAGGGATTCCACTCAATACGAGAATAATTGTCAGATTCGAAGTTGTTGGCGGATTAGATGAAGAATTACGCCCATACGAATTAGAACACGAAGCAATGATATTAGTTGACTCTCGCCGTTCGATGACATCCACTACAAGCCCGATAAGTAATCAAACAAATGAATTTGGCCTCTCTGTGCCCTTATGGATAAATATGACCAGTACTTCAACGATGGTAGAGAATTATATCATCTCCAGCAAGGTCCCAGATGGATGGCAAGTAGTTTGTCTTGGCATATTGATGAATGAAAGTGGGTACCCGATTGAGACCCCTGCTGGGCATATTGATGGACAGGAAAAGTTTGTCTCATGCGACATCCATCGCCTCAGTGGCCCCTTGGAAGGGCAAATCGAAATAACTGTTAGTAGTCAAGATGGCACACTCTCATGGCAAGATAAACAATCCATATACTTCCAGTCACAAAAAGACAATTCTTTTTCGGTTGGCATTGATTTGATGGCTGCAGGTGGCCTTGCAATGTTAGTTTTCATTGCCTTAATCGCTGTATTGATTAGAAAAAGAACACCTGAAATGGAATTCAATGATGAAACTGCTGAAAAGGAAGTAGTGGTTATTCCAGCCAAAATCGGGCCTCCTATTACACAAGTAAGCGGACCGCCAGCATCTAAACAAAAACCAACATCGTTTTCTCCACTAACTGATCAGCCCACTAATGCTCCATCAGGACCACCATCAGTTGAGTCATTTAGTACTCATGAAGAAGTTCAACAGGTTGAACAAATTATTCCGGGACCTCCAATACCGGAAAATGGATTGCCAGACGGTTGGTCTGAACAGCAATGGCAGCATTATGGTCAGCAATATTTAGACAGAACTCTTTAGATAAATCAAAATGGTAACCATTGGTGGAGATGTATATGGTATCATATCCACCACTCTGGTATGGATTGTTATTCGTTGTTTCAATTTGTGGAGTAACCACATGGTATCTACGTAATTTTACGACTAAGGTTGAGTTAACTAAACTCGTTGCTTTTACCGGGATAACCTCAATGATTAGTTTATTGAGTTGGACTTTGATAGAATTTTGAGTGATTACTATGGCACAAATTATTGATTCTTCAACCAGTAGATATTACGACCAGTATCCTTGCCGTTTGCCCGTTTGGTGGGGCAGGTATGGAGATATCGGCCCTCACCCTGAAGGTAGTGGCATCAGCGGAAGGAAAGTGGTGATTCGTATTGAAAAGAAATTTAAAAAGATAGAATCCGTATTTGCAAAAATATTACGAGCACCAAAGGAATTGAGAAGGCCTCTTGACATAATGAATAGTTTACTTTGGGAATTGTGTGATGGAACAAGAACATTTCAAGAGATTTGTAAACAATTAGATTCAACATATCATGAAGAAATTGCCCCAGTCGTCAACAGAACTACACTTGGAATTGCATCATTAGTTTCTAAAAACTTGATGCTTGTAATCGATGAACCATTAGAAGGTAAGTGGGATATCGGACCAGGGATTACTCCATCCGGCCAGACACTCGCCCCATTGGATGAACGTATGAAGATAGATTGTTCATTGCTAGATGGAGAACATTACTAACCTAAGAGATTCTTAAAATTTTCAGGCGGCCTTCCGATTATCACATTATTTCCATCATCCAAAAGTGGGCGCTGCATTACCTGCGGTAAGTTATGTAAAATAGCCAAGACATTTACCGGATTTATCAAATCCAACTCAAAATATTGTGATTTTTTGAATGCATCATCACTATTTCTAATAAGTTTAGAAGGGCAGCCACCAAACCTTGAAATAATCCCCGTAAGTTCGTTTTCAGTCAACTTTTGTTTGAGATAATTGACAACTATAACTTCAGTTTCAGAACTATTGCATAATTCAAGTCCTTGTCTTGATTTTGAGCAGCGAGGGTTATGGTAAAGAGTAGGCATATCATTTGCATTGAACCAAAGTTAATGATTTAACTGCTCAATCAGGCTGCCATACTAGCCTAAATCCGATACCGTCCTTAGCAATATTCCTCGGTGAAGACCCTCTGGCTGAGCACCGAGTTGAATCACTTTCTGTGAACCAATTGCCACCCCTGTGTAATTTACGCGTTTCACCACTTATTGACATTGGAGATTGATCTCTAGGAGTTTTTTCATAGTTACGACTCCAATCATCAAGGCACCATTCGCTTACATTGCCATGAAGGTCATGCAAACCCCATGGATTTGCCTTCTTTTGACCGACTTCTCTAGTTGATGCACCTGAATTGCCAGCATGCCACCCATATTCGTCCAATTCTGCATCCTTGTCACCAAAAGACCAACGCGACAAAGTTCCTGCTCTTGCAGCATATTCCCATTCAGATTCACTTGGTAATCTCCATTTACCATATAATCCCAATTTTGGAGAGTCATTATGTTGAGTATTTAATTTCTCTATGAATAACTGTACATCATCCCATGATACATTTTCCATTGGTCGTAATCCAGCCGACCATCCCTCATTGAATTTCGCAGGATTATTACCCATTACCGACTGCCACTGGATTTGAGTAACCTGCATTTTCCCGAGAAAGAAGGGTTGTGAAATCTCAATTTGATGATTTGGTAATTCTCGTTTAGGAGAATTATTAGTAGGGTTACCCATCTGATATGTCCCGGGTGAAATCAATAAATAAGTTGAGCCAAATTCATCATCAAAACGAGGATTTTCTTCAGACATTCCTAACACCTACAATCTTTCTTAAGCCACCCTAATGAGCCAAAGTTAATGTCATTTGTGTTACTCAAATCTTTGATTTAAAATAATTACTTTAGACCCAATTAGAAGCAATGCTTATCCCCATTAGGTCACCCCTAGGGAATGGTGACTGTGATGGTTGATGATGATGCAGAAGGTTCGGCTCAAAATAATTCACTTCAAGCAACTGATGAATCAATGGATTACGAGATGGCGTCTATGTCCGCAGCAATGCGTTCCGCTGGTCTTGGAAGTATGCTCGAAGAGACACCAGTTGCCATAGAAGAGGTGGTTGAAGTTAGTTCGCAACAACAATCTGATGAAACAAACACTACCGCAGAGGATTTAGTTCACCAAGACGATATATTCCCTGAATTGGAAGATGTTGAAGATAATGAAGAAATGGTTAAAGTTTTACTAAATGTTGGAGAAGAACGTTCCAGGAAATCAGATGCAAAGGGTGCTTTGGCAGCCTTTAACAAGGCAATTGCCCTTGACCCATCATGCGATATGGCTTGGTTTAATCGAGGGGTTATATTAGAAGCCCAAAAAGATGCTAGAGGTGCAAAGCAAGCATTCCAAATTTGTCTAGATCTAAATCCCGACCATGCCCCCGCCACCGCAAATCTAGCCAGTATTCTGGAGCGCATGGGAGATTTGATTTCTGCATATAAAATGACCCAAAAAGCACTGGTGTTCTATCCTGGGCATCCTGCTTTAGTGGAGATTTCAAACAGATGTAAAGATTCCGAGGTTAATATCCCGATTGCCGATATTCCTAGAATTATAGCAGATACTCACACCTATGAGGAATCAACATTGGTAGCCGCTATGGATGAAGCTGGAGTTGATAATGTGGAAGCGGTTCTACAAGAGGCTGTACATCACGACCATGATAGAAATTCAAATCTTAGTTATTCGGAATTGAAATCTGCAGCTACTGTAGTTGCAGCAACTGAGGAAGTTCTAGTACGATTAGAAGCAAAACCTATGATTTCGGCACAGCCTGTTGAAGAGCTTGCTGTACCCTTTGAAGAAGTAGTTCAGCCTGCAGAAGAAGTTATTTCTCAACCGATTACAGTTGAGGAAGAAGTGATACAACAACCTGAAATTAATATTGATTCTCTTGTTGAAGAGGCTACTTCAATGATTCGCTCAGGAGATGCTGCTGGCGGTTTATCAATCCTAAAGCCTCACCTAAAGACAATCGCTGCTGGGCATGCAAATGCATGGAGAGTAGCAGGTGGAGCAATGGCAAGACTTGACTTAGATACTCATGCAATTGCTGCAATTACTCACGCACAATCCATTGACCCATCCAACTCAAGTGGTTGGTTTAATTTGGGTTCTATATACCATAGAGGAGAAAACTTTTCAGAGGCTAAAAGATGCTATTTAAGTGCGCTTGGTGCACAACCAGACTATCTAAAAGCAGCAATTAAACTAAGTGATTTATCAAAACAGATGAGTGATGTAGAATCATATCTATTTGCGACACGTATTATTGCAACTATCGATCCATCTGATGCTAGATTGATAGAGATGGCTGAAGTACTTATCGAAATAGCAGAAGGTGAAGCAAATGTGCTAGATTCTACACAGGGTCTACCAGCAACGATACCAGTTGGACCTGAAATGGCTCAGGAGGCCCTAGGAATAATTGGAGAAGGTGTTTCGATATTGCATGCAAGGGCATATACTGCCATTTCAGACCATCACAATGCAGTAACCACTTGGAAATCATTAATCCAAAGCGATGGTGAAAATCCTGCTTATTGGAGAGGGCTTGCTCGCTCACTAGAAGAAGCAGGTGATATTCCAACGGCACAAAAGTGCCATGCTAAGGCCAATGCAATGGATGATGGTGTAGAATCTGTAACTGTGGAAACTGCATTACCAGTAGAGCAGACTGAAATCCCTGCTATTGAGGCTTCAGTAACGCCCCAAGTTACTGAATTATTACCTAAACAACCCGAACCAGTAGTTGTGGAACAACCAATCATAGAGGTCGCTGAAAATCCTGCTAATATCTTGCTACAACCAATTGCTCCGATTGCAGTTGAACCTGTCTATGATGAGACTACAACCCAAGCAAACGACTTGCTGATGGCTCCAATTGAGCCAAAGCCTGTCAATGTGGAAACTGTGGTAAATCATCAAGTGGATTTAGCAAAAGCAGCACTTGATGCAACACATGCAGCATCACTAAATGTAATTGGCGAAACTACTTCAAAGGCAGTTTCAAATCAAGATGTTGCATGGTATAACAAAGGGGTTCAATTGATTGAAGATGGAAAATATAGAGAGGCATTGACCTGTTTTGATAGAGCATTACCATCTTTTAAGGATGATGATGAAATGATAATTAGAATTCTAAATGGAAGAGGTAATTCATATTATTACATGGAAGAATATCCAAAATGTGTTGAAGCATATCATCAAGCAATGCTTATCCGACCTACAGAAGTAAGAGGACAGACACTTTACAATATGGGAACTGCATATGCAGAAATGGAAAGATATCCAGATGCAATCAAATGTTTTGAGCAGTCGATACCACGTGGCCTGTCAACTGCGGAGGCAAAGAGAGCTAAAGATCAAATTAGACGCTGCACCATCTTAAACAAAGAGCGTATCAAAAAAATTAAGAAAAATGCTTAATTATTCATTGGAATGATTGAAAGACTAGGAGCACAGAACTAGTTTTATGTCCGGAGACGAATTGACATCCATCTTACTACGCCTCGAAGAGTGTGGCTTAGAACTAAAACAAGCCCAAATCATAGTAGATTTGGCTTCTAATCCGCCTTCTAAGGCTAGTGAAGTCGGGAAAAGAATCGGTTTATCAAGAATGGATGCGTACAATTCACTTCGCAAGTTACAGGAACAGGGTCTGGTCAGAGCAACACTTGACAAACCGATGAGATTTACTGGAAAGACTATCAGTGAAGTATTCAAGTTACTAATTCAAAAGCAAAAATTAGACTTACAACGCATGGAGGAACATCTAGAACATTTGTCAACTGGTCCTACTGTGGCAATAATGTCTGTTGAAAGTCATGTTACAGAAGCAACATTCTCTGTCATTAAAGACAGGCATCAAATAATGGCAACCTTTGAATCACTGTTGGCTGAAGCCGAAACTAATGTTTGGTTATTCTTCGGAAGATGGGGGATTTTACATTTCCTAAGAGTCGGCGGCAAGGAAGTTTTAGAGGAAGCTCTTGAACGCGGCGTTGAAATCAAAATTGTAGCATGTATTGATAAAAAGACGGTTAGATTTTTTGACGAATTATCACCACTAATTGAAATTCGCCATCACCAACAACTTTCACTACAGGGTGCATTCATAGATAATGAATATGGAATCCAATTTGTTAACAATGAAGATAATCCAACTGGAAGAGGAAAGGAAGATACCGCACTGTTGATAGAAAGTTCAGAATTTTTGAAAGCTCAAAATGAATCACTGGAAATACAATGGGCTGCTGCTTCTGCATACTCAGTGGCAAGGGCAAGAATAATCGATGGCGAAATAACTGAGCCATTACAATATTCTCTGGGAGAGGGCTCTTTTTACGCTAAACTAAGAAATAGTTTAGCCAATGACTTAAGCGGTGCAATTACAACAAAAAATTCAACTCTTGAAATGAGAGAAAATGGATTGAAACTTATTCCACAAGGAAACTCCGAATCTCAAGCATTGTCTATGCTGGGAATTGATGTAGGAGATCTACTACAATCAGTTGGTAATAGAATTGGACGTGAATTAGCACTGAAGTTAAATGACATTGAAGATGATAGTGAGTTCTGGAATCGTTTGGCCAAGAAGTGGAAGGGTTTGGGAATGGGTGAACTGATAATTACAGACGCTGAAAATCTTAAGATTAAAGTAGTCAATGGAAATGCATGTGGTGGAAAACCAGAAGAGAATGGAATATTTTGCTTGCTTGATGAAGGAATTATTTCAGGTATAATGCAAGAGAGGCACGGTGTTGAAATTGGTTCCAACCAACGAGTCTGTACAGATTGTTCAAACCAAGATTGCTATTATGAAATAGAGTCCGTTATTGAGCAAAAAGTATAATTCTACAAGGCGCAGGTTCATAGAGATGGAATGTGAGGCACTAACATGGATTGCGGAACTTGTGACACAGTTAGCCCCGTGCAAATGATCAAACCAGAAATCGTAGATGTTGCTTTAACCATCTCTGAATCTGCAAAAAACATGCTTACTGATGCTTTTGGTGATGACCGTTCTCATGCACTACTAGTAGGAGTCTTGAGCGGCGGATGCTCAGGATACATGTATGACTTACAAATTGTTGAAACTACTGACCAAGATTGCCAGGAGATCGCAATAGATGGTTTTAGAGTTCTTGTACCAACTGCTTCTTCACACTTGCTTGATGGAATTGAAATCGACTATGTTGAAAAATTAATGGGCGGCGGATTCAAAATAAATAACCCAAATGCTGAATCTGCTTGCGGATGTGGCGAATCTTTTTCTTGAGGTGTTTTGTTGCCCATAGTGGCCTTATCAGATGCTTCTCTAACATTATGGAGAGGTACAGATGCTCTATCATTCATTGATGGGTTATCAACAAATAGGGTTGCTGAACTTAGTAAAGGCCAATTGATTAGAACTGTATTTACCGACTCTAATGCAAAAATTATTGATTGTTTGACATTATTTCACATGGGTGATTTTATTGTTGCCGCAGGATATCTACCAGCTCTTGATAAATTACTAAACCACACTTCAAAGAAAATACTCGGACAAGATGTGGAAATTACTGATATTTCACAACGCAATGATTTATTTATTGAATTCGATTGTGAAAACAGTGTAAATGAAATAGGTAATTTTTCATCGGAAGGTGAAATTACTCGCGGAAATATTGCAAGCAATTATTCAATACTAGTTGCCAGTAAAGGCAACGGACCAACTAGCAGTGATGATTTTACAGAATTTAATCTGTGGAGAATAGCAAATAAAGTTCCTTGGAATGGATATGAAATTACAAATTCTTTTCATCCCTTTGCATGCGGACTTGAAGAATTAGTCCATCAACAAAAGGGCTGCTACATCGGACAAGAAATACTTGCTAGGATGCGTTCTCGAGGAAGACAAGGCAAAGTGCTTAGCCAAGTTGAAACAATGTCCTGTAAGCCCGCAAATATTACCACTAAAGGCGACATACAATCGCTGGCAATAATTCGTAGTTGATTCAGTATCCTAGGATATCAACAAGTTGACTCTTGTAGAAGTTAGCAGATCCATGTAAAGATTCCATCTCGGACTCAGTTAATTCTAATTCAAATATTTTCTCAACACCATTAGCACCAATAATACAAGGAACTCCAATGTAAATATTTTCTAATCCATATTCACCAGATAGATGGCAGGATGCTGGAATGACTCTCTTACGGTCATTGAGGACTGACTCTGCCATTATTGCTGCTGCTGAACCTGGTGCATAGAATGCTGAACCACGTTCTAATAATTTGACAATTTCTCCACCACCCTTAGCAGTACGGTCACTGATTGCTGCAATTGTTTCCTCACTCATCAACTGAGTGATTGGAATTCCACCAACTGTGGTATACTTTGGAAGAGGGACCATAGTATCTCCATGACCTCCAAGAACCATAGGTGAAACATCTTCTTCTGCGCAGCCAAGTTCAAGAGCAATAAAATGCGCCATTCTTGCGCTGTCAAGAACTCCTGCTTGTCCAATGACACGCTCGGTAGGGAATCCTGTAACTTGTTGCATGTGGTAAGTCATTAAATCAAGTGGATTAGTGATCATAATGATTACTGCATCAGGTGCATGTTCACGAATTCCAGTTCCGACTTGCTTAACAATATCAGCGTTTTTACCGATTAAATCTTCTCTTGTCATTCCAGGTTGCCTTGGGAAACCTGATGTGACGACAATAACTTCTGCATTGGCTATATCTGCATAATCTGCAGTACCGGTAATTGTTCCATTATAGTTCAAAACATTAGCGTTTTGGCTCATATCTAGTGCTTTTCCTTTTGCAAATCCTTCATAGATATCTAGCAGAACGATGTCTGCTATTTTCATTTGTGCTAATACGAATGCACAAGTTGCACCGACATTTCCTGCCCCAATAACTGCTATTTTTCTTCGTCCATTAGCCATAGTGAATCACTTGCCCAATCTTGTCCAAAACTCCGACCTCCATAAGTATGATTGTCCAAAATAGTTTGACTAATAATTAATAAATTATATAAAAAAGTCGATAACTTTTCAAGAACTCACCTCAACAGATTGGCCATAAAAAGCGCGCTATCTAAAAACCCCTTCCTATTGCCCTCAAACATCCCGAATGTGCATCGTGCGGGATTTGACAATTTTGGTGATAATATGAAACTCGGAGTACCCATGGAAATTGAAGGAGAAACACGCGTTGGAATAGTTCCTGGTAGTGTTAAAAAGCTATTAAAGGCAGGATTTGAAGTTCTTGTTGAAAAGGGTTCAGGAGAATCTGCTAATTATTTAGACTCCGAATATGAAAGTGCAGGTGCAACCATTTCTACTCGTGCTGAAGTACTATCATGTGCAAATATCGTTTGTATTAGATTCCCTGGTGTTGAAGGGATTTCTAAAGGCGCAAATCTTACTTGTGTCTCAGATCCTTTTAGATGCCCTGAGAATGTTAGAGCATGTATCGACTCTGGAATTACATTACTATCAATGGATATGATTCCTCGTCGACTTTCACGAGCTCAATCAATGGATGTTAATTCAAGTCAAGATAATCTTGCAGGATACAAAGCGGTGCTAATCGGCGCTGCAACTACACCAAGAGGAATACCGATGATGACCACCTCTGCTGGAACAGTGCGACCGGCTAAAGTTGTAATTATGGGAAGTGGTGTTGCTGGATTACAAGCAATCGCTACCGCAAAGAGACTGGGAGCTGTTGTTTATGCATCGGATGTAAGAAAGTCTGCTGCTGAGCAAATAGAATCCGTTGGAGGAAGATTCATCGAAGTAGATGGAATGGATGACTTTGAGGATGAATCTGGCTATGCTAAGCCTCTAACCCCTGAATTTATTCAAAAGGTAAACGATACTGTGTGTGGAGTTGCATCCGATGCGGACATAATTGTAACAACTGCACGAATATTCGGAAGACCTGCACCAATCACAGTACCTTCATCAGCAGTTGCAAATTTCAAGTCTGGAGCAGTTGTAGTTGATATGAATGCCGACGTAGGTGGCAACTGTGAAGACACTGTTGCTGGAGAAGTAATCACTACTAGCAATGGCGTAATCATTGTAGGAACTGCTAATCTACCAGGTACCTTAGCAAATACAGCAAGTATGTTGTATTCAAATAATCTAACTACTTTCATGACTTCACTAGTGAAGGAAGGAGAAGTAGTAATCAGTGAAGATGATGATGTTCTTGTTGGAGCACCTGAAGGTTCAGACTTCCACATCGGTGGAATGGGTGGCGTCCTAATTTGCAAAGATGGTGAAATCCATCCTAAGCAATCACGCTTAGCAGGGGTGGTTCAATGAGTCCAGAATTATTAATCGGTAGCATTACATTATTCGCATTGGCAATTTTCCTTGGTGTTGAATTAATCACCAAAGTTCCCGCCACATTGCACACTCCATTGATGAGTGGTGCAAATGCAATATCTGGAATTAGTATTGTAGGCGCACTAATTGGTGCAAATGTTGCTTATGCCGGTGGAAATACCGCCATATCTGGACTCTTATCATTCGTAGCAGTAGTTCTTGCTATGATCAATGTGGTAGGCGGATTTACAGTTACCAATCGGATGCTAAATATGATCGCTGGAAAGAAGAGAAGAGGTGCTTAAGATGTCTGCAATACTTGACTTTATGAGTAACTGGATTTCTGTTGGTTATCTGTTTTCTGCGATTCTATTCATTATGGGATTAAAGAAGTTGGGCCATCCTAGGACTGCTCCGCGGGGTAACCAATTGGGTGCTCTTGGAATGCTTGTTGCTGTTGTTGTCACCGTTGCGAGTATGCAACTTGAGGGTGGAGCACAATGGACTCTTATTATTGCAGGAATGGTCATCGGTTCTCTTATTGGCTATTGGATGGCTGTAAGAGTCGAAATGACTGGAATGCCTGAAATGGTCGCCCTATTCAATGGATTTGGAGGTGCTGCAAGTGCATTGGTTGCATTATCTGAAACAATGAAGTATCTAGAAACTGAAGCAATCCTCCCTACTGGACTTGAATTAACTGTTACTATGGTGGCTGCAGGATTATCCGCCTTAGTTGGATGGATGACATTGACCGGTTCATTATTGGCAATGTACAAACTCAAAGGTGGAGTTGAAATATTTGGTAAGTGGATAAAGACACCTACTTGGGGTCCTACTTGGTTAAATCCGGTTAAAATCATACTATTGATCTCTGTTGCAGTTTTAATTTACATGAGTATTTCAGAGCCAACAAATTCTGATTACCTATGGGCAATTATTGGAATTTCATGCGTTCTTGGAATTATCCTTGTTCTGCCAATCGGTGGTGCTGATATGCCTGTTGTTGTTTCACTGCTTAACTCATTATCCGGAATCGCAGCAGCATTCACAGGATTTATTTTCTCAAACTCTGTACTGATAGTCGCTGGTTCCCTAGTAGGTGCTTCTGGAATCATTCTAACATTTATTATGTGCAAAGCAATGAATCGCAGATTAATTGATGTATTGTTCAAGTCCTTTGGTGGAAGTGGCGAAAAAGTAGACTTAACTCGTACAAAGGTCGGTTCAGATGCTGATGAAGTTGCAATGATGATAGATGGTGCACAAAAAGTAATAATTATTCCAGGATATGGAATGGCTGTTTCTCAATGCCAGCATCAAGTCAAAGAGTTTGCAGATTTAATCACTGAAAAGTATGGTACTGAAGTAAAATATGCAATTCACCCTGTTGCGGGTAGAATGCCCGGTCACATGAATGTCCTACTAGCTGAAGCAAATGTCCCTTATGAGCAATTGATTGAGATGGATGAAATTAATTCAGAGTTCCCAGATTGTGATGTCGCAGTGGTTATCGGTGCAAATGATACTACCAATCCAGCAGCTCGTAGCGGTGAAGGTCCACTTGCTGGTATGCCAATCATCGATGTTGATGCAGCAAGAACTGTCGTCATCATCAAGCGTTCTTTGAGCGTTGGATATGCTGGAGTAGACAATGATCTGTTCTATATGGACAAGACAATGATGCTATTCGGTGATGGTAAGAAAATGATGACTGCATTGAATAATTCAATCAAGGAAAATTGATTTCGCCGACATATATCAATATAATTATTGAACTATAGAAGATTGCTTAGAAGTAATGTTCAAAGGGCGGGCACTGCTGGATAAGAATAGGTGAGATTATGATATCACGTCGTGGTCGTCTGTTAATCGTTTCTTTGTTGGCTTTGCTATTCATTGCTCCTGCTCTTGGAATGCCTGCGGGTCCTCCCTGGGAGAATAACGGAAATTTGGTTGTTGAGACTGGATGTTCATGCCATGGTGGCGGTTCACCAAGCAATAATGTAGTTGTTTCAATCTCTGGTATCCCTCGTTCATACGATACTGGACAGAGTTATGACTTCACTATTTCTTTACAAGATGCAACTAATTCCGATGGTGGATTCATGCTGTGGGATTACAATAGCGGAACATTGACACCTGGAGATGGTTCTCAAACAGTTACAGAAGAACCTGGTGCATTATCTCAATCGGCTTCTGGCAATGATTGGATTGTTACTTGGACTGCCCCCGCAGAAGATGTCGGTACAATTGCTTTCCAATTAGTTGGAAATGCAGTAAATGGAGATGGACTACCAAATGAGGAAGATCATTGGAATGTCCTATCTTTTTCTATCAGCGCACCGGATACCACAACAAATGATGATGAAGATGGACTTGCGCTAAGAACAATTAGTGTTGGAGATTATGACTCGTTATTCGTGGCTGACATAGACCCTGAAGAATTAGAAGCAGAACGCCAGCAACATATCGCAGATCAATACTTTGAAAATGGTAATTTGTTTTATTGGACTACGTTATCGGTTTTGTTAATCGCTGCTGTTTTCCAAGGTGAATTCTATGAAAGAAAGTTCGGCGGGGGACCTCCTCATCTTGATAGAAGTTTAGCCATGCCTCAAGGTATTCAACGAGGTATCGTTTCAATAGTACTAACAGCACTATTCGCTTACATGATACGTGAAGGATTCGCCTATGGCTATCCACTCGTTGTTGGGATGTTGGCTCTTTGGGCTATATTCGGAGTTTACAGAACAATAGTTCAAGCTCGTGCAGAAAAGAAATATACAGATCTCATTTGAGGCACTCACATTCCATTTATTTAATGGCTTGAGGTAATCTTATGTCTTTGTTATTAGAGACCGACAAAGATAACACGGTTAATTCTCATGTTGATGAATTCTCTAATAGAATGACTTTAGTGTTAGTCTCATCCCTAATTTTCACCGCAATTTGGATGAATTGGATCGATTCAATACTCACTCAATTATTACAAATAATGCAACCATGTGCTTCAGACTGTCTAAACCTCTATGACCCCGCTAGATGGAGCGCTGTAAGGTGGCTTTCTGCGACAATATTAGGCATATTGTCTTCAATTCCTATATTTATTTATCAATCATATTCCTTCGCAAAATCTGGACTCTTGCCGAGTGAGAAAAAGTGGTTCCTATATTGGATAATAGGCGGTTCAATAGGTATTTTATCGGTAATGTCAATTACCATCTTATGGATTGTACCAAAGGTATTTTCATTAGGCCATGCAAGCAATGTCGCAATGGGTTTCACTCCAATGTATGACGCACCATTGATGTTACAATTTGCTATATCATTAGTTTGGGCACAGATGCTGATTGTAATTGCTGGGTTGGCTATGGTAGTTGCAGGTATAACTGGGAATCTTAATCAAAAAACTGCTGACTGGTGGAGACTTAGAGTTCATGGCTTATTGGTAATGTTACTCGGGCTATCTTTGCCAGATGTAGGTGGAATGATTGTTTTCAGCATAATCCTAATCTCAATACTCTCAGTAGAACTACTATCGTTAAGATGGACTTCTATGATTCCAAAAAGCATCAATTCCGGCTCACATGTATATGATCTTGAAGGGGCCAAAAGAAATATTTTAATCGCAGATTGTCGCTGTGATGGAGGATGCGAATCTCTTTCTTTCGAAAGTACTCTGGGCCTAAATGTTTCAACATATAATGGATTATGTAACAGTAGAAAAGAGCGCTTGGAATTGTTGGATAAAGTAAGGGTCGATCGTGTAACTGATGTATTTATTTCGGGATGTAACGGCGAACCATTACCACATTTATTCAAGAGTAATTGTCATTCACTAAGTTGTGATGTGAGGGGATTAGACCTAATGCAGATTCAATCTTACCGAACCATACCACAAAATCCACTTGGCCTTGATGCTGCCCTTGCTATTGCCAGTCAAAATGACCCATGGCTAGTAGAAGATTTACCTTTTAGGTTGGTTGAAGTGCTAGAAAAAACATCTCGACTACCGAAATCGATTGTATTGGATTCAAGAGCAAAGGATAGACGTTGGGGCCTACAACTTGATTCTGATGCAGCATTTATCAAGGTTCATGGACTGCAGATTGACGAAATAGTAAATCGGTTGTCAACCCTTGACTTAGATATAAAAATATTGAATTGATAATCCACTTACACCAAAGTTGAAACGATTTAAGCATTAGGCGTTGTTATGCGACCTGCACTTGGTGTACCATTTTTGGTGGTTCTCCTGCTAGCAAGTTCGTGGTCTTACTCAAATGGTGAGACAATAGAACAATGGATGCGCGATAACGCAATTATTGTGGAATCGGAAGAAAAAACACCTATATTGAACTTACAACAACAAGAGAAATGGCTAGTATTGATAGTGGATTTTGAGCAATCTCCAGTTGATTCAGCATGGGGTCCGGTTCAAGCAAGAAATATTCTACAAGAAAGTGCGGTGGATTATATTGAACAAATAAGTGGAGGTCAATCTTCTGTTGAGATTATTGTTGCCGATGATGTAACTAGAGCATCTGGTAATCTAGCCGACTATGGTTCTGACGTTAATGGGCAAAGAGATGTTGATGAAGATGGTGATTTTCTGCCTATGGCATTGGCTCAGGAAGCAATTGAAAGTCATATTTCTACTGTCAATTGGAGTCAATACGACTTGGATGGAGATGGTTGGGTCGATAGATTATTGATTTTACATACGACTAAAGGGCAAGAAGAAAATACAGGCTCAAGTGATCGGATTTGGAGCCACTATACCACCTTTAGAGAACCAATAGAAGTTTCAAAGGATTTGAAAGTTGGACACTACACAATGTCAAGTTTGCGTACTGGATCAAGTGGAATAGGGACAATGTTACACGAAATGCTCCATCAAATGGGATCATTAGACTTGTACCCAGTTCACGATACATTCCAAACACATCAATGGAAGGGTGTTGGGGATTGGGATATTATGGCCAGTGGAAACTGGAATGGCGGGGGCTCTTGGCCTGCTTTACCTACATCTGCAAGTCTAGAATTAATTGGTGTAATGCGTCAACAAAATATGGATTTACAATGGCCAAGTAGTGCAATCGCTCCGTGCATTGGGCCAAGTATCCAAATGACCGGAATGAGTGAAGGGGGCAATAATTTGAAAATTCAAATATCTCAATCAGAAGTAGTTTGGATAGAATATAGAAGCAATAGTGGTTTTGATTCACATCTACCTGGTTCAGGTCTCCTAGTAACATATCAAGACAAGAGCGTAGGTGATGTAGAACAGAATGAGTTGAATCGTGACCCTAAGCAACCTTGGTTATCTGTTGTCGAAGCGGATGGAAGAAATGACATGACCAGTGGAACCAATAGTGGAGAGGCTTCAGATTTATTTAATTCAGGTAGTTTTGGGGCTGATGGAGTAAAGATTTACGATCACGATGGAGTCTTAGTTCCGTGGATTGCTACCGTAGAACATCACGAGGAACTATTTGTTAATTTCACTGCTCCTAATTGCTCACCTTCGATAGATATAGACCTCCAAGATCATGGCTATGTGACCCTCCCTGATGATGAATTCACATTCACTGCAACTGGTTCTGAAAATTGTTTGATGGAATTGGATTTGGTATTATCAGATGGTAACCAGATTTCCTTTGCAAATCCTAGTGATGCTCAAATGACTGCTGGTACAAAGCAATTTTCTGCTATAATTCAAGGGACTAGAAGTCCACAATCACAGTCTACATTAACTGGTTCTATTTCTTGTGGAAGTTCTTATTTTGAAATAAATACAATGCTATTAACATTGGGCAAAATACCGATTCCAAGCGAGATATTTGGTAAAATTAATGCTGACCAACAGCAGCAAATATCTGTGGAAATTGATTCAATTGGTAACTTTTCAAACTCGTTTAGAGTAGAGGTTAATGGCCCCCTATCACGCATTACTGAAACAAGTGATGAAATATTTTTAGATGAATCCAGTCAGTTAGTAATTGATATAGACCCAAAGGGTCTACTGAGTGACGGGATGATAATAAACGGGGAAATCGTATTGGTTTCATTCTCCGGACATAGATGGGAATATCCTGTTGAATTTGTTGCCAAATCGGATACATCAGAAATGGAACAATTGAGACAGCCTTCCAATATGCTCGCATTGGCAGGCGCTTTAGCAATGTTATGGACTATTCTCGGTATGCGAGACAGCATCAATAAAAAGAAAAATTTAGTTTTAATAGAAACTACCAACACTCAAGATGATGATACAGCAAGTGAACAAATTAATATTGTTTCAGTTGAAGAGGAAGTTCCAGAATTAGATTCATGGGGAAGATTGATCGATTAATTCTTTCCGGGTAGCCAGCGTTTTATTTGTAGACAATTCCAAGTATCTTGCTGTCCTATAATACAGACCCAACTCTTGTGCACGCCTTCTGCTAATCGGACTGAAAGGCAAACTCCTTCCCAAGTTGAAGGAGCATCTGATTCAGTTTGTACTAGCCAAGGAGCATGGGATTTTTCCACTGCCCCATCATAAACTCTCCAGCGACAGCCAAATTTAAATCCAGGCCTAATGATTAGACCCTTTGCCATCAAGTGAGCAAAAAGAGAATCTGTATTGGAAGATTTATCCTCACTTGAAATAATATTTCCAAGCCATTCACCTTCCTCTTTCCTCAACAGCCTACCACTCATGTGTTCAACACCAACTGCCGCCCATTGCCATTGCTGCTGAGAAGGGATATACCAACCCTCACCCCAAGGAAGTTTCTGAGACCATAATTGGCGAATCGAATCCTGCTCAGATTCAGCTAATTGATTCCAGGTTTTTTGATTGCCCTCCATATCGATATTTTCAAGTCTGTACATAGTAACGTCCATCTCTTCATCAACAATATATAATTCAGGAATGTATCCTTCCGATTTGACATTACTTGCCCACTCTAATAATTCAACGATGTCTACGGTGTCTGTAGTGCAAGCCCATCTTGCTTGTGCCTCAGGTTGCTCCTTACCAAATAATTGATTTCTTCTCCATCTTACTGCCCATGTACTAGGGTGAATCTTTTTCTTCAAATCATCTTTGAGATGAACTGCTGGAATGACTAATTCACCACCACTTCTTGCAACATCAAAAACTACTGCACGAGCAATATGTTGTGAATCTAAATCCAATTGTTCGGTAAACCATGAATCGTAAGGTAGGGGCATATGCCTATGCCAGTGACAGAATAATACCTCTTCACTGAGCAACAGAATACCTCCATCAGATGTTGTTTGACCAAGACCGCTTTTTTGGTATAATCTTGAGGATAGCGGCGCTGCAACATACCAATAATCATCCCTCTTTACCGGTGGGGGAAGAGGAGTTGTAGGTGCTTGGTTTTTGCTTGAGGACTGACCAAGAGGGCGACGGTTGCGTTGCCGCGGAGTAAACTTGCGCCTTTGGTCCCCCATAATGTTGGCTAGCAAACCACATAATTGAGGGCGTCGGACAATCGTTCAGGTCAATTATTAGACTGCATGGCACATATTTCTATGGCTTGTAACCGATGCCCCTATGTGCTTTCGCTATCATAGCCAGCATAGAGGGGATTCAGTGGTTGACGGTTATTTAGGTGAATTAACCACTGAAGAAAGGATGTTATTGCATCTTCACGACCATGTTTTGCCGGAAGGTGAATGGGAAGCCCCCCTATCACTAACACAAGCAGGAGTCTCTGCAGCGGTTCATGTTCAAAGAAAGCATGTTCCAAGAACTCTGAAGCGACTGGAAAGTAATGGTTTTCTAATTTCTAGTAAGCGCCATATTCCAGGGGCAAAACAAAGGCGAATCGTATATGGATTAACTTCCGAAGGGCGCAATAGAGCATCTCTATTGCGAAACAAGATACTCTCTAGAGAGGTTAAAAACGAAGGCACTTCCATAAAAATATCTGAATTGAGAAAGGGTGGCCAATTAACTCTTGATTTGCTATCCCATATCGATGAGGCCATGGTATTCCATGAAAATCCAGTTATTTCACCTGTTTCAAATCCTGATGGTGTAGCATCACTCGATGCTCAGGCAGGAGAGCAACTGGTCAGAAGGTTGTTTGCAAGAGCATGGGAAGACGGAAAAATAACTAAAGATGAGCAACAATTAATATCGGAAGTTGTAGAATTTTTAGGGATGCATCCTGAAAGAGTCCGCCGACTGTCAGATGAATCGCGCCGTAGCCAAAAAGCCCCACCACCTGAAGAAATCTACCTTGATATGTTAAAGCAAGCATTAGTCGATGGCAAATTGGTTGAAGATGAAATAGCATTACTTGAAACTGTAAGAGTGGCCTTTGGAATAGATCAATTAGCACATCAAAGGTTGTTGAAGGTTGCAATAGAAGAACCTGAATTAGCCCCAAATATCAAAACATACCGTGCGACTTTAGGAACTGCTTTAGCGGATGGAATAATTACTGCTGATGAAGATGCAATGCTACAGACATTGCAACAAACTTTGAACATTTCACAATTGCAACACGCAGAAATTCTTGCTGAATTACGCGATAGCATCAAATGATGCCCCCATAACCACCTAGTACGAGGGGGACTTGAAATGGGCATGACCGATGATGAAGTCGCAATCCACGACCAATTGAACGCATTAAGGGTTCAAGTGAAATCAATTGAATATAGCAAGGTCGTTTTGATTGGAGACATTATACTAGACAGATACATCCATGGCTATGCTAATAACCTTAATTCCAATGCTCCAGTCCCTGTTTTGAGAGAAACACGTCGAGAAGAGGATGTCGGAGGGGCTGCTCACGTAGCAAGAGGATTGATTTCTATGGGTGTCGAAACTCATCTATTCGGCGTTGTCGGAGATGACAGAGCAGGAATTAGCATTTTTGATTCATTGGAAGATGAAGGCGTCAGATCAACTGGAATCGCAATTGTTGAAGGTATTACTACAACTGTAAAAAATAGACTTCTTGCAACCCGAGAGAGTCTAGTAAGCGAAGAGCAATTACTTCTCCGCTGGGATATTGAAGGTGATGAAGAGATTCCAAGTGAAGCCATTAAGGTATTGTTCGAAGAAGCCATAATCCACCTTGACAAAGCAACAGCAGTTATTCTTTCTGATTATGGTCAAGGAGTTATTGTTGAAGAAGGAGTCAAAACAATCCTTGAGGCAGCATTGCAGAGTAATATCCCAGTAATAGCCGACCCTAAATTAACAGGATTACATCATACTCACGGAGTTGATTGGGTCATTTTTCAAGCCAATGGTTTGGAATTGATGCGTAGACGTTTGGGTGTAGAAAGTGGTGATGAGGCTGCGCATTTACTAATAAAAAACCACGATTGGAAGCATTTAGTTGTGGTTTGTGGTGCGGCAGGAGTTACGATATATTCTGCTGACGGAAGTTCTGTACATGCAGAATGTACACTAACTGACCTGCGCCAGATGATCGGTTTGGTCGATGCTGCAGTAGTTGCTATTGCAGTTGCAATTTCAGAAAAACTAAGTGTTTCGCATACGGCTCAATTAGTAAATGCGGCATGTGAATGTATTCTTGCAGCGAGTAGTTCAGACTCATTTGTATTGAATCGTGATGATTTAGTGGATAGAATTGGAGAAATGGCTTGGAACCTCCAAGTCTCCAAGCGTTGAGGTGATGTCATGAGTTATTGGCCAAGGCCAACCACTGCCGATATCGGTTTGCGGGCATTTTCTAATTCAGAGAATAATTTGATGATAGAGGCTGCCCTTGGAATGCAAAATATTCTATTGGATGATGAATCTAATTCCAATATAAATAAACATCTAAGGCATAATTCGCAGTGGAATGTTAGTATCGATTGTGAAGAGGATGAATTCTTCTATGATCTTCTTCTATTGAAATGGCTAGACGAAATTCTTTATCGCAGCGAAATACACCAACAATGGTTTGTTGATGGACTGGTGAATGTTGGGTATTCAAACGGAAAATTAAATTTGCAGGCCCAAGTTTCATGGATAGATTGTGAATTAATTACTCGCGAAATTGAGATTAAAGCGGTCACAAGTCATCAATTGAAGTTCGAACAAGTATCTCAGAATCAAGAGGTTTTGAGTTCATGGCCAGAAGTTCCATCTTTTCAAGGACCTGGGTGGTTTTGTGATGTTATATTTGACATCTGAAAAAGTGAGAAAGAACAATTGAAAGTGGTACTGGTAATAATAATAAAAGTGGGAATCCGAGGGTGGACGCGCGTTCCTATCAGCCAAATCTGTACACTTCCTCCATCCCGAAACCCCACAGCACTCATGGCCCCGAGTAGGGCTGCTCCGTTCCCGGCCTGACCTAATCCCTCGGTTATCTAATTCCCGTTTTCTTCCGAAGACGGTTCATAGCACCCGAATCATGTGGGGGCGAGACATCAATGTCCGCATACAGAAACCAATAAGCCGCTTTCGCCGCCCCAAGGCTTTCGGCCCACCATAAAGACGATTTGTGGCATAGGGTACGCCTAGCTCCCCACCTATCCCATACAATCCTAGCACTGGCTATATTTGAACAACTCGCTTTGGTAGCAAGGAATATTATTCCGATTATGACTCAACTTGTTCTTCATATTTTGATGGACAAGAGGTTTTGATGATTTTTGCTTCAAACACATACTGGTTATTTTCAAATCTCAAAATGCCTTCTGCGTATACCGTTCTATTATCTCCAAGGCCATTAGAAACTGATGCTTGAGAAAAATCAATAATAACTGATGCACTATCACCATGCAGAATAAATGTCGATGTTTCATTGACAATACTTCCATCGGAAACTTCACCTCTAATAGCAATTGATTGGCCAATGAGTGAATCTGGGTCCTCCATTAGAACATCTACAGTTCTAGTTGGTTCTGGTGCCTCCAAGATAATAACACCAAGAATCCCGATGGTAATCAATACACCAATGATTAGAAATCTTGTTCTTCTTGCAATCATTCAGTCACCCCTATGAGAACTACCTATTGCTTGATCTAATGATGAATAACCATTTTGCTTCATCTTCTTATCAATTCCATTAACTACCTGCTTTGTCAAGGAAGCTCCTTCAAAAACAAATCCACTATAAGCTTGAATCAAGGATGCACCTGCACAAATCTTCTGCCAAGCATCTTCTCCCGACATTATCCCACCAACTCCGACTATTGGGAATTCTCCATTAGTCATTTTATAAATTTTTGAAATCATTTCTGTAGATGATTGCTGAATCGGTAAACCACTCATGCCACCAGTTTGAGCGAATAACGCTTGCTCACTGGCACTAATTTCGCTCGGCCGACTCATAGTGGTATTTGTCGCAATGATACCGTTACAGCCATTGGAGCGGGCTGTATTGACTATTGCAACCAATTGTTCATCATCGACATCAGGTGAAATCTTAACCAATAGTGGCTTTAGAGACTTTCCTTGTAACTTCGATTCAGATTCATTAACAAACTTACAAGATTCTATTATCTTCCTTAAATCTTCATCTTTCTGTAATTCTCTGAGATTAGGAGTATTTGGTGATGAGACGTTTATGACAAAAACATCTGCATATTTCCATAACCGTTGCATTGTAGTTGCATAATCTTCGGCAGCATCTTCAAGTTCGGTCAGTTTAGACTTACCTAGATTTATCCAAAGTGGAATTTTTGGCGGGCCATGCTTTGAAAAATGTCTATTGAGTTGTATTGCAATATTCTCACTACCTGGATTATTGAATCCCATTCGATTAACTAAAGCCTTTGACTTTCCTGCACGAAACATTCTGGGTTTGGGATTACCTAATTGCTCAAGCATCGTAATCCCTCCGATTTCCATGAAACCTAAACCGAGTGATTCCCAGCCGCGCAATGCTTCTGCTCTCTTATCCAGACCCGCTGCAATTCCAAACGGATTCCTGAAATCCAAGCCGAATAACGCAGTTGGAATCTGTTTGGATGGCTTGTAGATTAGCGATACTGAACTCCGAGTGACTGGATTAGAGACCATTAATCGTAATAGTTTAAGGGCTCTACTATGAGCCTTCTCAGAATCTTGAATCGCCAATATGGGCTTGGCGATGATGCTGTAACCAAGTCCCATGTTAGGTGGGTGTCCAAAGGTATTCTTCAAGACTTGTGCTCTCATGGACACAAATATGCGCATCACTGACCCTCAATGGCCAGCACTGCGCGAAGCCGCTAGAAGGATCTTGAGATTAAAGGAAATACGAATTACAATTCCAACTGAATATCATTTGATTACAAATAAAATGATACTAGGTCTTGGAGAGAAACAACCATCTCGATTAACGTTCCCAAAAATAGCCGAAGGCACAGATATAGCTGTTGAAATGTTGGTTTTAGAAGAAGAACTCAACGCAACAATAATACAAATCTCTCACACTGAACCGGATTCCAATATTCTTTGGATCAAAGGTGATAATGATCTGTGGCTTGAAATCCTAGATGCTTGTGATGAGTTATTATCTGCTGGATACCCTGGTTGTGTAGGATGTGGAGGTCCTAACTCTGAACAAAAATGGGACGAATTAAAACAGAGAAATATCACGACAAATATTAGCTTCGGCGAGCCATGATATTTTCAAAAATAAATTGTTCGTTTGGACTAGATACTATAGTATCTATTTGCAGACCCTTTCAAATCTAATTTAGAGAGGGTTCAAGTATTGTCGCCATTGGCCTTAAAAATCATGGTAGTTCTTATCCTCGCAGAAAAACCAAGTGTTGCTGCTGATGTTGCAAATGTGCTTGGAGCCAATACTAAGCATGAGACTCATTGGCAAGGAAATGACTTGATAGTCACCTGGGCAATAGGTCATTTATTACAATTAAAGTACATGGATGACTATGATGCAGATTTTAAAGATTGGAGAAAAACTGTAGAAAGATTGCCATTCATTCCTGAAAAGTTCCAATACAAAGCAATAGGTGGAAGAGGAAAGAAACAACTTACTGCTATTACAAAATTGATCAAAGATAAAAGTATAACTGAAATTGTTAATGCTTGTGACGCTGCAAGAGAGGGTGAATTGATTTTTAGAACTATTGTAGAACATAGCAATTCTAAATTGCCTACTAGTAGAATGTGGCTACAATCCATGACACAAGACTCTATCCAAAATGCATGGGATGGCAGAAAACCTGGTGAAGAATATAACTCACTTAGAGATGCTGCTTATTCTCGTAGCGAGGCTGATTGGATAATTGGTATGAATGGTTCCAGAATTGCCAATTCATTCCTTCCTAAGAAAAGAAATGACAAGGGTGCTATTTCGCTTGGGCGGGTGCAAACCGCAACGCTTGCTATGATAGTTGACCACGAGTTGGAAGTTCTAGCACATCAATCAGTTCCTTACTGGCAATTGGAGGCAACATTCACTTCGGGCGATGCAACATGGAATGCTCGCTGGGAAAGAAACGGGCACAAAGATGATGAAGATAGACCTGAGTATAAGTCACACAGAATAATCGAAGCATCTGAAAAAGAAAAACTTGAGGCGATATTATCGACTGGTAAAGATGCTGATGTGACACAAAAAAATAGAGACTCGGTTGAAAAGCCCCCACTCAATTTTGATTTGACCGCATTGCAAAGAGAGGCTAATAACATCTGGTCTTGGTCAGCAAAAAGAACACTTGGTGTGGCTCAGGCTTTGTATGACACTTACAAATTAACAACTTATCCACGTACTGATTCTCGATACTTACCGGAAGACATGCTCGAGGAGATTACCGACACGATTCGTAAATTGGCTGCACAGGACAAATATAATTCACATGCACTAAAAATTGTTGATGCAAAGTCTTCTTCAGGGACTGGCATGAACAATACAAAACGCAATTTCAATAATGCTAAAGTTAGCGATCACTTTGCAGTTATCCCTACTGGGAAAATTCCTGATGGACTCAGTGGCGACCATGCTAAATTATATGATTTAATTGTGCGAACTTTCCTTGCTTCATGGTACCCTGAAGCGACTTGGGATGTACAGAAGAGAACTGCATCAATCCAAGGTGAAAATTTCATCAAAGAATCCCGCTGCCTAAAAGTTCCTGGATGGAGAGAGGTCAAGCCTAAAACGCAAGATCTCCCTGAAGGTTGGAATTCATTGCCAACTAACCCATGTAAAGCAGATATTACCGATTCGGAATTCAAGGAAGAGAAATCCAAACCAAAAAACCGTTTGAAGGAAGCAGGTTTGCTGAGATTAATGGAGCATGCCGGTAAGCAAATTGATGACGATGACTTAGCAGCTGCAATCAAGGACAAGGGTCTTGGAACTCCGGCTACAAGAGCAGATACCATTGAAAAGTTAGTCGATAGAGGATATATTATCCGTTCACGTAATGGTTCAATAAGTGGAACTGCGCATGGGATTAGAATTATTGATGTTCTACGAAGAATCCCAGTTGATTGGATAACTTCAGCTGAATTAACTGGAGAGATGGAATCATCACTTCTAAATGTTCAACGAGGTGAAGAACCAAGGGAAACATACATGCAAAGTATTGTCGCCAAAACGACTTCAATGGTCACTTTGATTCGTGATCACGACCGAGTTCAACTTTATGCAAATGAACCTTCATTAGGCGATTGCCCAAAATGTGGTAACGAAATAAAGGAGACTACATTATCCTATCAGTGCGCTGAGAATCAAGGGCGCGACAAGGGTTGTTCATTCGTATTTTGGAAAGACACCTCTGGTCGTTGGTTCGACAGAATAACCGCTTCACGCTTAATTGAAAATAAATCAATAACAGATTTGCATGGATTCTATAATCGCAGTGGTGAAGGTTATGATGCGACAATTACCTTGGAAGATGATGGTAAAGTTACATTAGCCGGTGGTGGTGAATCAACAGGTAAAATCACCGATGAAGAACTGTGCCCATGTCCTGCTTGTGAACACGGTACAATCAGAATCGGAGAGAATGTATATGCTTGCGATTATGATGATTGTAAGTTTAGAGGCGTTTCTAAGGAAATGTGTAAGAGACCTATAACTGCTGAAGAAGCTAAGATAATTCTTAGTGATGGAAAATCACCACTCTTGGAAGATTTCACCTCAAAACGAAATCGCCCATTTAGTGCATTCCTAGTTATGACTGGAAACAAAATAAGTTTCGAGTTCCCTCCTAGAGATGCACCTGCGGATGCAAAGAAATTCCCTATTGTTGCAGGTGTAGTTGCCATTTGTCCAATTCATAGCGTCAATATTGTTGAAACTGAAACCACATACCAACCAGAGGAGGCAAGTTCTGGATGTAATATTCAGTTAATGCGAGAGATCTCTAAAAGAGAAATTACTCGCGAAGAAGCAAAGGAATTGATTGAGAAGAAATCTCTCGGTCCATTTGATAACTTCCTCTCGAAGAAAACTCAAAAACCATTCGCTTCATCTCTTTACCTAAAGAAAAATGAATCTGTTGGATATAAATTTGCTAAGCGTTAATCACTGGTATATTTAGCGATTAATCTTCACTTATCATGAGAAGGTTGATGTCTCATCGCTTGCGGTTGCAGTTTAATGACACAGCAATTGTGGGACGTTGTAATTGTCGGCGCAGGTCCAATCGGTGGCCGTTGTGCCACTTTATTGGCTGAAAGAGGTCACTCTGTATTATTGCTAGAAGAACACAGTGAAGTCGGCCGGCCATTTCAGTGCGCTGGATTGGTCAACCCGAAAGCAATGCAATCTGTATCATTGCAAGATACAATTCTTCAAGAGATTGATGGGGCACTAATACATGGACCAAGCGGAACTTTAGTGCCAGTTGGAGAAAAAAATAATCCAAGGACATATGTTGTATGCCGCAAGAAATTTGATCAAGGTGTTGTTCAGCAATCCTTGCAAGCCGGAGCAGAAATCTGGCTCAATTCAATGCCATTAGATGCTACAGTTGGTGACGATGGAGTAAAATTAACAATTGACAAGGATAAAGAGGTTGTTGAATTGAAGTGTAAATTATTACTCGGATGTGACGGTGCTCACTCTTGGACTAGAAGATATTTCAAAATGGGTAAGCCCAAAGAATTAATGATTGGTTTTCAAGCAGAAGTTGTGGGTTATCAAAGCGATGATAGATGGCTAGAAATGTATAGTGGGTCAAAAATTTCCCCAGGTTTTTTTGCTTGGGTTATACCTTCTGGCCTCGGAACTCACAGAATCGGCATATGGTCAACTGCTAAACACTTGAAAGGCCGTTCAGTTGAACAATGCTATCATGATTTGATCACACATCCACTTTGGGCTGAAAGGTTTAGAGATATACAAGAAACTGCGAGATATTGCGGGCCGGTACCTTGTGGAATGGTAAAAAATCCCGTCGCAAATAGGGTCATGCTAATAGGCGACGCTGCTGGAATGGCAAAACCTACTACCGGAGGTGGCATCGGTCCAGGATTTAAACAGATTGAGATGATTATCGATAATCTCTCAGTAGCGATAAATCGTAATCAATTATCACAAAAAGAATTACAAAAAATCACCTCTAAAAAGTGGCATGAAATGAAAAGAACTCAAGATAAAGCAAGAGCATTGAGGGATTTATTAGTTAGTAATTGTACCGATGAAGAGTTAGATATGCACTTTGAAAACTTTTCCAAACCTGAAGTTCTAAAATTAATAAACTCTGTAGGTGATATTGAAAAGCCAGTCCCATTGGGGATGGAATTATTGAAAAAGGTGCCTGCATTCCGAAAACTTGCCCTAAAGGCCGGGGTCAAGTTATTATTCACGTGAGGGTTAGAAATGGGTTCCTTAGAAGTACAGCATTTGGTCAAATATCCGCCATTTGAGGCACATAGATTAATCGCATCGCAATTACCAATCTCGAGAAGCAAAGAAATCTTAGCGGAAGATATTGAACAAAAGAAGGCTCTAGAAATTGTTTCCAAATCTATTCCAAGTTTCAAAATTGGAGAGAAATCAAGTTGGTTGATCGAACGAAGATATTTGTTTGATGGAAAGACAATCAAGCATGAAATCTATGATTATGGGGTTGAGGACGATTCCGAATGGCCGATAATTGTAGAAAAACAGCGTAGAGGGTGGTACCTAACCCCTCACCCGATTCATGCAACTGCTAGAAGATTCATCAACGGAGTAGTTTACGTGCTACTAATTTCACTTCTATATTTATTCATCGAACCTTTGCTAGATTCAATAGGAATTCCAGGAATCGGAACTGAAACTGTACGCATTGGACTACTTGACTACCCATTACTAGCATTGGTAGTAGGTCCCCTCTTTTTTATTCCTCTCGGATTGCGTGTTGCAGCTAATTTCAGTGATTTGCGCAAGCAGAAAAGATTCCTCAATGACCGGCCATTGAGTCCGGAAATAAAGATTATAGGTGATGTTGTAGCTGATAAAAAATTAAAGTTAAAAATTAAATTTGATACGATCCAAGACAATTGGAATTCTATTTCTGTTTATTGGAGAGTTGGCGCACTCCCCCCTGCTAGGGATGCAGTATTTTCCGCTTTAAATCGTACAATTGAAGGGCAACCTCCACCAGGACTAACTACCAAATTACCACATCATTGGGAAGTGGGTTTAGATGATGGAACCGGAGCAGGAGAAGATGCTCCAATGCAACGACAAGAAGTGAAAGGGGGTCTTTTTTTGCGCCCTATGCGTGTAATGCAATCTGGTGGAAAGGTCGAATATAGTAAGAATGAAATGGTTCTGAATAATCCACAGAACTCATGGCCAGGCACCACGATAACCCCTCTTGTGAGGATTCATTGGGAAATTGTAGTTAAAATTGAAAGGGAAAATGAAGGCCCTTTGTTGTGGGTCGAACCTCTTAGAGTAAAACATTCTTCTAAACATGTTGAGCAGAAGACTTTGCTGGTCAATGATGGTAGAACTGAGTCCAATATTTTTTGATACCTATCTTGCAACACATTGAAGAGTTGGCTTAAACCATGCAAATACATGGGCAATCAGCGTACTACTGCGGTGATATTGATTTTCGTGATGTTGAGCGCTGGTTGTTTCGGTGCTTCAGATGAAGTTGTCAAAGAAGAAACAACTCCTGTTGTGAAGGAATTGGAACTAAATGCGCAATTCATTGAACTGCCAAACAATGCGACATTGGGTGAAATAGTAAGCCTTCAGATCACAGTTCAGAGTGAAGGGGATTGGGAGGCATCTGTATCAATTCTTCCTCGAACTGAATTTGCGATTACGGTATCAAAGGATCTTGTGAACATTGTGTTCATGCCTAGTGAAGTTGTTAACTACAATGTTACTGTGACTTTTGAAGGGAATGATGCTACGATTATTGGTGGCCCGGTTATAATTACTCAAGTGATACAAATCTCACCTCCTGTTGAAGGTGCACCAATATTGAATGCCCCATCCTTAATCTTGTTAGAGGATTCAGGATTAACATGGGTTTCAGGCTCAATCTTTCATGACTATTTGGAAAGTTGTTCATTGAGTTACTCAAGCGAGGAAGAACAAGGTCAAGTTGATGTGAAATCTGATGGAACTTGGAAAATGCTCACTGAATTATATGATGGCGTGGCAGAAATGACGATCACATTTGTCGCAACTTGTGGTGAATGGACAGTACTTAGCGATACATCAGTTACAACTATCATCGTTGAAAATTCAGGAACTGATGCTGATGGCGATGGAATATTAGATGAGAATGATAACTGCCCTAATGGTATAGGGGAAGCAGAGGGTTGGATTTCTTCTACTACAGACGATATCGATTCTGATGGTTGCAGAGACCGTGATGAGGATGACGATGACGATGGAGATGGGGTTGAAGATGTCAAAGACAATTGCCCTAATTCTGTCGGTTGGAAAAGTACCTTGGATGCAGATTACGATCAAGATGGGTGTCACGATGAATCTTATGATTTAGATGATGATGGCGATGGAGTTGACGATTTGGTTGATTCTTGCCCTATGGGACTAACTGGATGGGCTTCCAATCTATACAGCGATTGGGATGGCGATGGATGTTCTGATTTAGATGAAGATGATGACGATGATAACGACCAAAGAAATGATACTATTGATTCATGTCCTAAGGGATTAATTTCTTGGATTAGAGATACTTTGAATGATTTTGATGATGATGGATGCTACGATAGTTCCGAAGATGACGATGATGATAATGATGGCATAAATGATTACAATGCAACAGGTGCAACATTGGATCTTTGCCCACGCACTCCATTATCTGGCATTGATGTTGATGAAAACGGTTGTGCATCAATCGAGAGGGATAGTGATTCTGATGGAGTTCTAGATTTCTATGATATGTGTGAGGGGACTCCCGCCAATATTGTGGTTAACTCTGTTGGATGTGCCGATATTGATTCTGATGGCATATTTTCAAATGTAGATATTTGTCCTGATACGCCTCAGCGTTGGACTGCCAATAGTTCTGGCTGTGCAGTGATTCAGCAACCAATTGCTTGGACATCTGCAACATCATTAAGCGGCCCAATGCAAGCAGTACCACATTTCAGTATTCCTACTTTAGATGGAACATTCTATTTTGAACAAAGATGGAATGGTGAAGATGTCTACTTATTAATGTTCAAATACACTAATAGTGATGGAAGTTCTAATTCTGCTACATGGGGACAAAACCCTGGTAAACTTATTCGAGCATTACCCGATAATACACATTTATTTTATGGGTCCTTTGATTCAACATACCACAATGATGTAACACAACAAAAATCTTCTGTACTCGCAGCACTAAACCCTTCAGAGGAAACAAAATGGGCTGATAGAATTCACTATATTGACCAACGTGCAAGTAGTATTAGTGGTGGATTAGGCCAGATGATTAATTCATTTAACAATCCAGTATACATGGGAATAGACCGATTCCAACTTTCTCGTGAGGTCGGTTCATTCTATGATTGGCCAACCCAATCAAATGACCCAAGCCACATTGCATTTGAGCCGGCTCAGTGGAATGTTGAATTCCCAACAAAAGTTAGAGAATTGGATCCAGGTGTTGAAGTTGTAACAATTAGAGATTTCCAAAACCATGCTGGTGGCTGGGGCGGAGGATTCAGTAGTTTCTCAAATGCTACATTTGACTTAACAAATAACATCAGTTCATATGATACACTGGAAGTATTTCATGAGCATGCTTGCCCA
>Ga0209502_10000486_pt1 | contig 42797 bp, 30 predicted proteins | sample ArcticOcean_MG_C_10_FD_187442 | JGI IMG/M metagenome (GOLD analysis project Ga0209502, IMG submission 187442) | Marine microbial communities from western Arctic Ocean - ArcticOcean_MG_CB11_90 (SPAdes) (version 2) | ecosystem: Environmental > Aquatic > Marine > Oceanic | place: Arctic Ocean... | reverse complement strand
TGGAATTGGACTACTGTTATATGTTCTTTTTTTCATTTGATCGATATACCAATCAGTGGCAATTAGACTGGTGTTTATCGTTCTTACATCTGTTCTGTAATTTTCAATTTCCTGAGCATACCATAATGCAAAGGTGTCATTATCTCCAATGGTAAATATCATAGAATCAACTCCTTCATCAATTGAATCTAAATATGCTTTTGCAAGTGATTGGGCAGTATACCTGTTAGAACGATCATGATCATCCCAGTTTTCAAAAGCCATTAACAAAGGAACTAACAACAGCGGAATAACAGTTAAAGGAATCGATATTTTATTTTTAATAAAAGACTTAAAAAAATTGTTTAATGATAAAACACTTAAGCCAATGAAAATACAAAAAACATAAAAAGACCCAACCAATGCATAGTCTCTTTCTCTTGGCTCAAAAACTCTTTCATTGACATATACTTTAAGCGCTAGTCCAGTAAAAAGAAATAATACAGTAACGATCCAAAAAAGATTTTTGTCTTTATTAAAAAGAAAGAATAATCCGATGATCCCTAATAACAATGGGAGCATATAATATTTATTTCTTCCTTTATTGTTTAATACGTCTGACGGAAGATTAGATTGAGGACCTAACCTAAATTCATCAACAAAGTCTATTCCACTTATCCAATTCCCGTTTAAAACATCATATTTCCATTGAAGATCATTTTGTTTTCCGCTAAAATTCCACAAAAAATATCTCCAATACATTGAACTCATTTGATATTGAAAAAGATATGTTAAATTTTGCACTAGAGTAGGTTTTTCAATATCTAAATAACCGCCATATTCAGTTAAAAATTCATGATAATTATCTGAATCTATATCCCCCTCATTTACTCTTGTTTTAAAATCTGAAACTAATTGTAGTAATTGTTTTTCGGATCTGTATTCTGGTTTTATTTCAAATTTTAAGTATCCAAAATGCTTCATGTAGTTTGGTGCATGTTCAGAGCTCCACATTCTTGGCAATAAACCAACATGTTGTGAATTGGAGTTTATTTTTCCAGATTCCCAGTCATTTACTATTATATATTTTCCAGATTTTAAATCTTTTTCATATTTAGGCTTGTCATCTTTATAAGGTTTTTTTGAATCTTGGCCTGCATAAGCATCAGAAAACATTGGACCGTAAAATAGATGAGTATCTGGGTATTGTTCTAAATTATAGTAAGCTAATAGAGCACGGGCATCTGAAGGTGAGTTTTCATTAATTACAGTGTTAGCATTTGATCTAATAGGAATCATTAGCCATGACGAGAAACCGATGAAAACAAACATTACGCACAGCAATAAGGTGTTTATGTTGATCCAGTTTTTTTTTCTTGTTAGTTTAATTCCAAAGTAGAAGAATAAAACAATTAAAATAGCTGAAAAAATAGTGCCTGAGTTGTAGGGAAGACCTAAATCGTTTACAAATATGACTTCAAGATTTCCGAAAAGCCCTAATGCGGAAGGAAGTAATAATTTAAATATGAAAAGCAATATTGTGACAGAAATAATATTAGCAATTAGAAAATTTTTAAATGTAGGATTAGGGTTTTTTTTAAAAAAATATATCATTCCTATAGCGGGAATTGCTAACAAGCCCATAAAATGAACTCCAAAAGATAGTCCAATTACAAATGATATTAATATAATCCATTTATTCCCTCTTTTGTTATCGATATTTTCTTCCCATTTAAACCCTAACCAAAATAAAAGGGCCATTATAAGAGTTGCCATTGCGTAAACTTCTGCTTCAACCGCATTGAACCAAAAGCTGTCGGAGAATGTAAAACATAAAGAACCAAGAAGTGAAGAGCTAAGTATTAAGGAAGCTCGTGAATTAGAAATTGGTTCAGATTTTAAAACTATTTTTTTCCCAATTATAGTTAAAGTAAAAAACAAAAAAAGCACAGTAAATGCGCTTGCAAATACAGACATCATGTTAACCATTAATGCTATTTGATCTATATCTGAAGCGAAAAAAGAAAAAAATGCGCCCAGTATTTGAAAAAATGGAGCCCCAGGAGGATGTCCCACTTGAAGTTTAGCAGATGTTGAAATGTATTCAGCGCAATCCCAGTAACTAGCGGTTGGTTCAACTGTTAAAGAATAGGTTGTAAGTGCAATTAAAAAGGCAATAAGGCCAATAAAATTATTCCATTTCTCAAATTTTTTAACGTGCATTTCTAATAATTTACATCGCGAAAATAAACAATAATCTCTATAAAATTTTCACAATAATTTTTTAAATATAATTTATTTGCCAAGCTTAAACTTTATACTAAATTTGCGGAGCTTTATATTGGCCTATGGTGTAACTGGCAACACGCCTGGTTTTGGTCCAGGAGAGTCTAGGTTCGAGCCCTAGTAGGCCAACTATAATTCATTATGTAGTTGTCAATAAGTTTTTTGTAATAGAATTTCTTATATTTGCACAGCATTACTGAAAAATTGAGGGGGACACTGTCCCCCTCTTTATTAAATATATAGTTTGAAAAAAATTTTAGGAGAATTAATAGAAGAGTTTTTTACTGACAACATGAATCTGTTTTTAGTCGATCTTTCTATGGACCCTTCAAATAAAATTAATATTACTATTGACGGAGATAATGGAGTTAAAATTATAGATTGTGTCGGTTTGACTAAATTTTTAAAAAAGAATTTAAATGAAGAATTAGACGATTTTTCTGTTGATGTTAGTTCAGCAGGACTTTTGTCTCCTTTAGCTTCTCAAAGACAATTTTTAAAAAACATTAAAAGAAAGTTAAGCGTTCAGTCTGTTGATGGAATTGAATTTATTGGCAATTTAACAGAAGTTAGTGAGAATCAAATAACAATAGAGTGGACGGCTAGAGAGCCTAAGCCAATTGGTAAAGGAAAAATTTCAGTTAAAAAAACCAAAACAATAGCATTTGATAAGATCAAAAAAGCAAATTTAATAGTAGAATTTTAAAAAATAAATAAAATGGAAAATTTATCATTAATTGAATCATTTTCAGAGTTTAAAGACGAAAAATTTATAGACAGGGTTACTCTTATGTCTATATTAGAAGAGGTTTTTAGAAATACTTTAAAAAGAAAATATGGAGATGATGACAATTTCGACATTATTATTAATCCTGATAAAGGAGATTTAGAGATTTGGAGAAATAGAGTAGTTGTTGAAGATGATGCAGTTGAAGATGAAAATCAAGAAATTACTCTAACAGAAGCTAGGAAAATTGAACCTGATTTTGAAGTTGGAGAAGATGTTTCAGAAGAGGTTAAGTTGGTCAATCTTGGGAGAAGAACAGTTTTGTCATTAAGACAAAATTTAGTTTCTAGAATTCATGAACATGATAACGGAATAGTTTATAAGCAATTTGTTGATTTAATTGGTGAAATTTATACTGCAGAAGTTCATCACATTCGTCATAATGTAGTGATTCTTTTAGACGATGAAGGGAATGAGTTAATTATGCCAAAAGATCGTCAAATACCATCTGATTTTTATAGAAAAGGTGACAATATTAGAGGGGTTATAGAGTCTGTAGAATTAAAAGGCAATAAACCTTCAATTGTAATGTCAAGAACATCTCCTAAGTTTTTAGAAAAGCTTTTTGAACAAGATATTCCAGAAGTATTTGATGGATTAATTTCTGTAAAAAAAGTAGTAAGAATTCCAGGTGAAAAAGCTAAAGTTGCCGTTGATTCATATGATGATAGGATTGATCCTGTTGGAGCATGTGTTGGAATGAAAGGCTCTAGAATTCACGGAATTGTAAGAGAGCTTGGCAATGAAAATATTGATGTAATTAATTATACTACTAACATGCAGTTGTTGATTACTAGAGCTTTAAGCCCTGCAAAAATTTCTTCGTTAAAAATAAATGAGGAAAAGAAAACAGTTGAAGCGTTTATGGATCCAGAGCAAGTTTCAAAAGCAATTGGAAGAGGGGGACATAACATTAGATTAGCAGGTCAACTAACAGGGTACGAGATAGATGTTTACAGAGAGGGGGCAGAAGAGGACGTTGAATTAACAGAGTTTTCTGATGAAATTGAAAGTTGGGTTTTAGAAGAATTGAAAAAAGCCGGTTTAGATACTGCTAAAAGTGTTTTAGAACAGGATGTAGAAGATTTAATGAAAAGAACTGATCTTGAAGAAGAGACTATTTTAGAAATTAGAAAGGTGTTGAGTGCTGAATTTTCAGAATAATTTATTTATATTTTTTATGAGCGAAATGAAATTAACAAGATTAAATAAGGTACTGAGAGAATTTAATATTTCTTTAGATAGAGCTGTTGAGTTTTTAGCTTCAAGTGGCCACATTATTGAAGCTAGACCAACAACTAAAATTTCCGAAAGTCAGTATAATTTATTCTTAGATGAATTTAGCTCCGACAAGTCCAGCAAGGTAGAATCACATGACTTAAGTGAAGAAAAGAAAAAACAAAAAGAAGAGCTTAGGTTAAAGCTAGAAAAGGAACAAGAAGAGAAAATAAAAAAACAAAACGAATTAATTAAGGCAAAAGTTGAAATAAAAAAACCAGTTTTAATTGAAAAAATAGATCTAGATCAATTTAAAAAAACTAAACCTCCAGTAAAAAAAGAAATTGCTAAGGTTGAGGAAACTTTAAAAGAAAACGAAAAGGTTAAGGAAGTTCCTGAAAAAATAGAGCAAGTAAAAGATATAAAGGAAGATAGCAGTATTAAGACTAAATACACGAAACTAAGCGGGCTTAAGACAGTAGGCGATAAGATTGACTTAGGACAATTTAAAAAATCAAAACCTAGTAGTGCAGTAAATAAGATCTCTGCAGCATCAAAAAGAAAAAGAATTCGTGTTACTAAGGATACCGTAAAACCTAATCCAAGCTCAAGTAAAAGAAGTTTCGCAAAACAGCCAAGGTCAAAACCCCAAGCAGTTGAACCCTCTGAATTGGATGTTAAAAAACAAATCAGAGAGACATTGGAAAAACTTCAAGGAAGATCTTCTAATTCAAAAGGAGCTAAATACAGAAAGGAAAAAAGAGATTCTCATAAATTTAAATCTGAAGAAGATATAGCATTAAATGAAGCTGATAAAAAAACAATTAAAGTAACAGAGTTTATTACTGTTGGTGAAGTGGCTACTATGATGGAAATTACGTCAACTGACATCATTTCAACTTGTATGTCTTTGGGAATTATGGTTACAATGAATCAAAGATTAGATGCAGAAACTCTAACAATTGTAGCTGACGAATTTGGATTTGAAGTGGAGTTTGTAACTGCTGATATCGAAGATTCTATAAATGAAGTTGTTGATTTGCCTGAGAATTTATTACCTAGAGCACCAATTGTTACTGTAATGGGGCATGTTGACCATGGGAAAACATCTTTATTAGATTATATAAGAGAAGAAAATGTTATAGCTGGAGAGTCAGGTGGAATTACACAGCACATAGGAGCTTATCATGTGATATTAAAAGATGGACAAAAAATAACTTTTTTAGACACTCCTGGTCACGAAGCGTTTACTGCGATGAGAGCAAGAGGAACTCAGGTTACAGATTTAGTAATTATAGTTATTGCCGCTGATGATGATGTTATGCCGCAAACAAAAGAGGCTATTAGTCATGCTCAAGCTGCTGGAGTTCCAATAATTTTTGCAATAAACAAAATTGATAGACCGACTTCAAACCCTGATAAAATTAAAGAAAGGCTTTCAGGAATGAATTTACTTATAGAAGAGTGGGGTGGAAAAATTCAGTCTCAAGATGTTTCTGCATTAAAAGGAACTGGTGTAGATGAGCTTTTAGAAAAAGTTTTATTGGAAGCTGAATTTTTAGAATTGAAAGCAAATCCAAACAGGTCTGCAACTGGCACTGTTGTTGAGGCTTTTTTAGATAAGGGAAAAGGCTATATGTCTACCATATTAATCCAAACAGGAACTTTAAAGATTGGAGACTATTTATTAGCAGGACAGCATTCAGGCAAAGTAAAGGCTATGCAAGATGAGAGAGGAAATGCTATAATTGAAGCAGGGCCTTCAATTCCTGTTTCTATATTAGGTCTTGGTGGCGCTCCTCAGGCAGGAGATAAGTTTAATGTTTTTGATGATGAAAAAGACGCTAAACAAATTGCCGTTAAAAGAACACAGTTAGTAAGAGAGCAGTCTGTTAGGACTCAAAAACACATTACTTTAGATGAAATTGGAAGAAGAATTGCTCTTGGAGATTTCAAGGAATTAAATATAATTCTAAAAGGGGATGTTGATGGTTCAGTGGAAGCTTTAACGGATTCTTTTCAAAAGCTATCAACTGACGAGATACATGTGAACATAATTCATAAAGCAGTTGGAGCTATTACAGAGTCAGATGTTCTTTTAGCTTCAGCTTCTGATGCGATTATAATAGGTTTTAATGTTAGACCAACAGGAAATGCAAGACAAATTGCCGATAAAGAAGAAATAGATATTAGAAATTATTCTATTATTTATGATGCCATTAATGATCTTAAGGATGCTATGGAAGGTATGTTGTCCCCAGTTTTTAAAGAAGAGATATCAGGAAATGCTGAAATAAGAGAGACATTTAAAATATCTAAAGTTGGAACCATTGCAGGTTGTATGGTTACTGATGGTAAGATATTTAGAAATTCTAATGTTAGAATTATTAGAGACGGAGTTGTTGTTAATTCAGGAACATTATCAGCGTTAAAGAGATTTAAAGACGATGCTAAAGAAGTCGCTAAGGGATATGAATGTGGTATTCAAATCAAAAATTATAATGACATTAAAATCGGGGATGTTATTGAAGCTTATTCTGAGGTAGAAGTAAAAAAGAAAATTAAATAATCAATTTGGCTTAAGTATAAAAGCTGAAGAAAAATCTTTTTTTATTTTTTTTAATTCTCTTATTGCTTTAATTTTTGAAACATATTTTCCGATTCTTATTTTATAATATGGAGTTTCAAAGCTAAAGAACAAATCATCATATTTTTTTTCAATAGTTAAGCTATCCATTAGTTTTATTCCGGCGTTATATTTTCCGTTAAAAACCTGAATTGTAAATTGGCCAGATGTGAACGTTTCTGAGTTAACTTCTTTTTTAAGTTCTATTACTTTTTTTAATTTAGGATCTAGATCAATTTTAATTGATCCTACTTGAGAAAAAGAATATAAAAAGCTTAATGAAATAACGTAAAGCGTGAAGTTGTTTAAAGTTCTCATTCTTTAGGCAAATATAATTTATTATAATAATTTAAATCAAAAATATTTATGTTTTTATATACATTTATTTAGAATGATTATAAATTATAAATTAGATCTGTCTTGGGTTTCTAAAATCATTCTTGTGTTGTATTTTTGGCGTCTAATTTTGACACAATTTTTTAGATTGTTAGTAGTAAGAAAACCAATATTATTGAAAGAATTTCTCAACCTCTTTAAAAGTTTCAGAGCCCTTAGATTTTTAGCTCTTAACATAACGTTTCTTTTCGCCACTTCTTTAAGCATTTCATCTCAAGAAATTGATATTTCAAAAGGAAAAAGTTTATTTAACGCGAACTGTGCTTCATGTCATAAACTAAATAAAAAATTAATTGGACCTGCTTTAAAAGGCGTTTCAAATAAATATGAAAAGGAGTGGTTATATTCTTGGATAAAAAACAGTGCTGCTCTAATTAAATCTGGAGACGATCAAGCTGTTGCTATTTACGAAGAGTATAATAAAGCAGCTATGAATTCATTCCCTCAGTTGTCAAATGAGGATATGGATAATATCCTGGCATACACTGATTATACCCCACCAGCTGCAATTGCCAGTTCTGCTGCTAACTCTAATAACGTTAATCAAATTAGTTCATCTTCTTTTACAAATGACTTAGTGCTTGTTCTACTTTTATTAGTTCTGACGGTATTAGTAACAATGTTGTTTTTAGTGACAAAAACCTTAAAAAGGTTAGCTTCAGACAATGGAATTGAGATAAATCAAAAAAAATCTTCAGGTACTCCTATTTGGGAGAAGTTTATTAAAAATCAATTTTTAGTATTTGTATCTGTTATTTTATTACTTCTGTCTAGTGCTTATTTTGCTTACGGATATTTCATGCAAATTGGTATTGATCAGGGTTACATGCCAATTCAACCTATACACTATTCGCATAAAATACATGCTGGAGAAAATCAAATAGAATGTCAGTACTGTCATTCATCAGCTAGAATTTCAAAACATTCTGGAATTCCTTCTCTTAATGTTTGTATGAATTGCCATGAAAATATTGCAGATTATAACGGAGAAGAAGATTTAGAAAAAGGCTATACCAAAGATTTTTATACTAACGAAATTAAAAAGCTATACAAAGCTGTCGGTTGGGACGAAACCACACTATCTTACACTGGAGATACTGAGCCGGTAAAGTGGGTTAGAATACACAACTTACCTGACTTCGTTTACTTTAATCATTCACAGCATGTCACTGTTGCAGGAATTGAATGTCAAAAATGTCATGGTCCAGTTGAGGAAATGGAAATACTTTATCAGTATTCGCCCTTAACTATGGGTTGGTGTATTAACTGCCACAGAGAATCAAATATAAAAGTTAAAGACAATGAATATTATTCTAAGATACATGATGAATTATCTAAGAAATACGGAGTAAAAGAATTGACTGCCGCTCAAATGGGAGGCTTAGAATGTGGAAAATGTCATTATTAAATCAATATAAATATTAAATGGGAAGCCATAAAAAATATTGGAAAAGTGAATTAGAGTTGTCTAAAGACAATTCAATAGTTGAAAATCTTAAAAACAATGAGTTTGCAAGTGAGTTGCCTGTTGAGAGTTTTTTAGAAGATAAAAATACTCTTCAAGATACAAGCACTAACAGAAGAGACTTTTTAAAGTATCTTGGGTTCAGTACAGCTGCAGCCACTTTAGCTAGTTGTGAAGGTCCAGTACATAAATCAATTCCATATGTTGTTCAGCCAGAACAAATTAGACCAGGAATTTCAAATTTTTATGCTACTTCAATTTCAGATGGATTTGATTTTGCAAATGTTCTTGTGAAAACTAGAGAAGGAAGACCTATAAAGATCGAAAAAAATTCTAAATCTGAAAGTCATGGTCCTAATGCTAGGGTTCATGCTTCGGTATTATCAATGTATGATAGTTCTAGGATTCAAGGTCCAACAATGGATGGCCAAAATGTTAGTTGGGAACAATTTAATTTGAATATTTCTGCTCAACTAAAATCAATGAGCGCCTCAAATAAAAAAGTTGTGTTGTTAACTCAAACTTTTTCCAGCCCAACGACTGATTTAATTATCGAGCAATTCATTAGTAAATTTCCGAATATTAAGCATGTTGTTTATGATACTATTTCTGAATCTAAAGCTTTAGATGCATTTGAACTTAGCTATAATGTAAGAGCTCTTCCAACTTATGATTTTTCTAAAGCGGATGTTATTGTTTCTGTTGGGGCTGATATTTTAGGGGATTGGCAAGGCGGAGGTTTTAGTTCAGGATATTCTAAATCTAGAATTCCTAAAAAAGGAAAAATGTCTAAACATTTTCAGATAGAGGCCAATATGTCTCTTTCCGGAGCAAATTCAGATGTTAGAATTCCTTTAAAGCCTTCAACCCAAAAGAAAGCGCTATTAAAAATATATGAATATATTTCTGGAGAAAACACGAATGTTTCACTAGACGAAAAATTAGATAAAAAATTAAAATCTATTGCTTCAAGTCTAAAAAAATCTGCAGGCAAAGGAGTTTTTGTCACTGGAATTGATGATGTTGATGCACAAGTTTTAGCTCTTAAAATAAATCAACTTATTAGTAGTGACGTAATAAATACGAGTAAGCTTAATTTGACCAGAAAAGGGGATGACAAAAAAGTTTCACAACTAGTAAGTGATCTCTCTAATAATAAAATTGACGGCTTGATTATGGCTGGAGTAAATCCTTGCTATACTCTATCTGGTTTTAAGAAATTTAATGATGCATTAAAATCACTTGATTTCTCGGTTTGTTTTTCAATGAACAATAATGAAACTGCAATGTTATCAAAGTGGGTAGCAGCAACTCCTCATTATTTAGAATCTTGGGGTGATGTTGAAATGAAATCTGGAGATTTTAGTTTAGTTCAACCTACAATTAAACCGCTCTTTGACACTCGACAATTTCAAGAAGTTTTGTTAAACTGGTCAGAAATTTCTAATTCATTTTATGACGAATTGAAGTCTAACTGGAATAAAACTATTTTAAAAGGCTTATCATGGAATCAAGCGTTACATGATGGAGTTTTTTCTAAAAACAAACCTTCTAATAGATCTTTTAAAAATTTAGATTTATCCTCTAGAATAAATCAACTTAACGATCCTAATATAGGAGATTTTGAATTGACTCTTTATTCGAAAACCTCAATGGGTGATGGAAGTCAAGCTAACAATCCTTGGCTTCAAGAAATGCCCGATCCGATCACTAGAGTGTCTTGGGATAATTACTTAACAGTTTCAAAATCTGACGCTAAAAAATTAGGATTAAAAAACATCAATGAATCTAATGGAGCTTTAAATAGTAATTACGCTAACGTTAAAGTTGATGGCAGTTCACTAAAAACTCCCGTTATTATTCAGCCAGGCCAAGCTAATGGCTCGGTTGGTCTTTCTTTTGGATACGGTAGAAGGAATGGAGTTAAGAGCGAGTTACAGACTGGTATAAATGGATATGATTTATATAAGGACTTAGTAAATGTTCAAATTGTTTCCATCGAGTCTGTTAATGAAACTCATGAGTTTGCTTGTGTTCAATTACATAACACATTAATGGGTCGAGGGGATATTATAAAAGAAACAACTTTAGAGATTTTCAACACCAAAAACTCTAGCGAATGGAATCGTGTTCCTCAAGTATCTCTAAATCATATTGAAACTCCAGTAACATCTCCTGACGTAGATATATGGGATGAATTTGATAGATCAATTGGACACCACTTTAACTTATCAATTGATTTAAATGGTTGTACTGGATGCGGAGCTTGTGTTATAGCATGTCATGCTGAAAACAATGTGCCTGTCGTTGGAAAAAGTGAAGTAAGAAGGTCAAGAGACATGCATTGGCTTAGAATAGACAGATATTATTCTTCTCAAGAATCATTTTCAGAAGATAATGAAACTAAGGACAATATCAGTGGTATAAAAGAGTCGCTTTCTGTTTTTGGAGAAATGGAAAACCCCTCTGAAAACCCACAGGTTGCTTTTCAACCTGTTATGTGTCAACATTGTAATCATGCTCCTTGTGAAACCGTATGCCCAGTAGCGGCTACTACTCATAGTAGACAAGGTCAAAACCACATGGCTTATAACAGGTGCGTTGGAACAAGATATTGTGCAAATAATTGTCCTTACAAGGTTCGAAGATTTAATTGGTTCCTTTATAGTGATAATAACGAATTTGACTTCAACATGAATGATGATTTAGGTAAAATGGTACTTAATCCAGATGTTGTTGTAAGATCTAGGGGTGTTATGGAAAAATGTTCTATGTGTATTCAGAAAACACAAAAAACAATTTTAGACGCTAAGCTAGATGGTAGAGTTATTAAAGATGGAGAATTTCAAACGGCTTGTTCTTCAGCATGTGATTCTGGAGCGATAGTTTTTGGAGATATTAATGATAAAGAAAGTGAAGTTTTAAAATTAAAAGAAGATGATAGAATGTATCATCTTTTAGAAAGTGTTGGAACAAAACCAAATGTTGTGTATCAGGTAAAAGTTAGAAATACGTAAAAAGATAAAATAATTATATGTCATCTCATTACGAAGCACCAATTAGAAAACCCTTAGTAACTGGCAATAAGTCATATCATGATGTTTCAGTTGATATTTCTGCTGCTGTTGAAGGAAAAGCTAATAAACAATGGTGGATAGTTTTTTCAATTGCATTAGTTGCATTTTTATGGGGTTTAGGATGTATGATTTATACTATTTCGACAGGAATTGGAGTCTGGGGTTTGAATAAAACAGTTGGCTGGGCTTGGGATATTACAAATTTTGTTTGGTGGATTGGTATTGGACACGCTGGTACACTTATTTCAGCCGTATTATTATTATTTAGACAAAAATGGAGAATGGCTATTAATAGATCTGCTGAAGCCATGACTATTTTTTCTGTTATGCAAGCAGGATTGTTTCCTATAATTCACATGGGAAGACCATGGCTTGGATATTGGGTTCTCCCTATTCCGAATGCCTACGGCTCATTGTGGGTTAACTTTAATTCTCCATTACTTTGGGATGTTTTCGCAATATCAACGTATTTATCAGTCTCACTAGTTTTTTGGTGGACAGGACTACTACCCGATTTTGCAATGATTAGAGATAGAGCTGTTAAGCCATTTCAAAAGAAAATTTACAGTTTGGTAAGTTTTGGTTGGACTGGAAGAGCAAAAGATTGGCAAAGATTTGAAGAGGTTTCATTGGTGTTAGCAGGATTAGCTACTCCTTTAGTTTTGTCTGTTCACACAATAGTATCATTTGATTTTGCTACTTCTGTTATACCTGGTTGGCATACTACAATTTTTCCGCCATATTTTGTAGCTGGAGCTATTTTTTCAGGCTTTGCAATGGTAAATACTTTGTTAATTATAATGAGAAAGGTTTCAAATTTAGAAAACTATATAACTGTTCAGCACATAGAGCTAATGAATATTGTAATTATGATTACAGGATCTATTGTTGGTACAGCCTATATCACAGAGTTATTTATGGCTTGGTATTCTGGAGTAGAATATGAACAATATGCCTTTTTAAATAGAGCAACTGGTCCTTATTGGTGGGCTTATTGGTCTATGATGACTTGTAATGTATTTTCTCCACAATTAATGTGGATTAAAAAACTTAGAACCAGTATTTTATTTTCATTTTTTATATCAATAGTTGTAAATATTGGAATGTGGTTTGAAAGATTTGTAATTATAGTTACATCTCTTCATAGAGATTATTTACCATCATCATGGACAATGTTTACTCCTACATTTGTTGATATAGGAATTTTTATAGGTACAATTGGATTCTTTTTTGTGTTGTTTTTACTTTACGCAAGAACATTTCCTGTAATCGCTCAAGCTGAAGTGAAAACTATTTTAAAAACGTCAGGAGATAATTATAAAAAACTAAGAGATAAAAAATAATGTCTGAGAAAATTTTACATGCCGTGTATGATGACGATGACAAGCTTATTGAAGCGGTCAAAGAGATAAGAGCTTCTAATTTCACTATTGAAGAAGTTTACACTCCTTTTCCAGTTCATGGTCTAGATAAAGCTTTAGGTTTAGAGCCTACAAGGTTAGCTATTTTATCTTTTATATATGGTTGTATTGGTTTTGGTTTCGCCATTTTCATGATGAATTACATAATGATTGCAGATTGGCCTCAAAATATTGGTGGAAAACCTAGTTTTTCGTTTTTAGAAAACATGCCTTCTTTTGTTCCTATTATTTTTGAATTAACTGTTTTTTTTGCTGCTCATTTAATGGTGATTACCTTTTATCTAAGAAGTAAATTATGGCCATTTAAAGAAGCTGAAAATCCAATTCCAGAAACTACTGACGATAAATTTTTAATTGAAATAAAATTTCATAATGACGGAAAAGATTTAAAGGCTGTAGTTAATAAAACAGATGTTCTTGAGGTTAAAGTAATTGAAAATAAAGATTCTAAGTAATGAAGAAATTAACTTTTTATAGCTTAATGGTAGTTTTCAGCCTTACGACTCTCTCATGTTTTGATAGTTCAAAACCTAATTATCAATTTTTCCCAAACATGTACGAATCAGTTGGCTATAGTACCTATGAACAGTCAGATGCTTTTGCTAACGGAATTGAAGCTCAGGTACCTGTAGAAGGAAGTATTCCAAGAGGTTGGGTCCCCTATGAGTATGAAGATACTAATGAAGGTTATGAATCAGCTAAGAATAATTTGATATCTCCGCTAGAACTCTCGGAAAAAAATATTAAAAAAGGAAAAGAGTTGTACAATATATATTGCGCGGTATGTCATGGTCCTAAAGGAGATGGACAAGGAATTCTTATGAAAAGAGAAAAGTTTCTTGGTATTCCAAGTTATGCTGATAGAGATATAACAGAAGGAAGTATTTATCACGTTTTAATGTATGGAAAAAACTTAATGGGTTCTCATGCAGGTCAAGTGAATTCCAATGAAAGATGGCAAATATCTCAATACGTAATTAGTCTAAGAGAGAAATTAATAAAATAATTAATGTATAAGTTTACAAAAAATATTAAAATCTTTTCACTTACCCTTATTATTTTAGGGGCTCTTGGTCTTGGATATGGGTTTTATTCTGCTCCAAGTTCTGTTGAAGAAGCAAAAGCAATGGTTTCTAATTTGCACGAAGATTCACATGGAGATGAATCTTTATCACATGATATTGATAAAGACGAAGTTATACATAAAAAACAAGAAGATCATTCTAGTTCATCAGTTTTAGACTCTCATTCTTCAGAAGATTCTTCTCATGACAAACACCTTTTAAATCAGTTACAAAATAGACCTTGGGCTGCATTATATGTTGCAGCATTGTTTTTTATGATGCTTTCTTTAGGAACATTAGCTTTTTACGCTATACAAAGAGCCTCTCAGGCAGGTTGGTCTCCTATTTTATTTAGGGTAATGGAAGGTATAACAGCCTATCTTTTCCCTGGAACTTTAATCATTTTGATTATTTTAATTCTTTCATCAATGCATTTAAATCATTTATTTGTTTGGATGGATCCAGAAGTGGTAGAGCATGATGAAATTATTCAAGCAAAATCAGGATATTTAAATTCACCTTTTTTAATTGCTAGAGCCATTTTTTATATTTTAGGATGGAATCTATACAGATATTATTCTCGTAAATTTTCATTAGCTCAAGATAAATCAAATGATATTTCAAATCATGTAAAGAACTTTAAGATATCGGCTGGATTTTTAGCTTTCTTTATTGTTACTGAATCTATGATGTCTTGGGATTGGATTATGTCTGTTGATCCTCATTGGTTTAGTACATTATTTGGTTGGTATGTTTTTGCAAGCATGTTTGTGTCAGGAATTACTACTATAGCCTTAGTGACTATTTATTTAAAATCTAAAGGCTATCTAGAAAAAGTAAATGATAATCATATTCACGATTTAGGAAAGTTCATGTTTGGAGTTAGTATTTTTTGGGCTTACTTATGGTTTTCTCAATTCATGCTTATTTGGTATGCTAATATTCCTGAAGAAGTAACATATTTTATAACTAGAATAGAAGATTATAATGTGCCTTTTTTCGGCATGATAGCTTTAAATCTTATTTTTCCTTTTTTACTTCTTATGAATAGCGATTATAAAAGAGTTAATTGGTTTATTGTAATGACAGGAATTATCATTTTGATAGGTCATTATATTGATGTGTTTAACATGATAATGCCAGCAACAGTTGGAGACCAGTGGTTTATAGGTATTCCAGAAATATCAGGGATTTTATTTTTTAGTGGATTATTTATTTATGTAGTTTTTAATAGTCTTTCAAAAGTTCCGTTAGAGCCATCTGGAGATCCGCTAATTAAGGAAAGTGAAAAATTTGAGTATTAATTTTTTTAAATGACAGTATTACTAACAATAACAATTTTAATTTTAACTGGGATAGCTATCTGGCAGATCACAAAAATATTTGAATTATCTCAAATAGGATTAAAAAAAGACGATTCACAGATAGCAACTGAGAAAGATAATGATCTTAACGGTAAGTTAATGTTTGGCTTTTTGGTTTTTATATATATTGTTACGATATATTGTTTTTGGGCTTATACCAAAGTCCTACTGCCTGAATCAGCATCTGAACATGGAGAAAAATATGACACTTTACTTTGGGTTTCATTTGCAATAATTTTATTTGCACAAACTTTAACTCAGGCTGTGTTGCATTATTTTGCTTTTAAGTATAGAGGTATAAATAACAGAAAAGCTTATTTTTTTACTCATAACAATAAATTAGAATTAGTTTGGACAGTTATTCCGGCTATTATATTTTTTGTTTTGATTATTTATGGAATGGTCACTTGGGGACAAATAATGAATTTCAATGAAGATAACGAAGATGATTTAGTAATTGAGCTGTATGCACAACAATGGAATTGGAAAGCAAGATATGGCGGAGAGGATAACGTTTTAGGAGATGCTAATGTTAGGTTTTTAAATGACTTTGATGGTAAAAATTCTGTTGGAATTGACTCATCAGACCCTAACGGGATGGATGATTTTGTAGTTACTCAAGAGTTTCATTTGCCAGTTAATCGTAAGGTTATTTTTAAAATGAGATCTCAAGATGTACTTCATTCAGCGTATATGCCTCATTTTAGAGCTCAAATGAATTGTGTACCAGGAATGATTACAGAGTTCTCTTTTACACCAACAATTACCACAGAAGAAATGAGACAAAATTCTGATGTAGTAGCAAAAGTTACTAGAATCAATAAAATTAGATATGATAGAAGTCAAGACCTAATTTCTAATGGAGAAGAGGGGCTAGATTCTTATCAATTTGACTATTTATTATTATGTGCAAAAATTTGTGGAACTTCTCACTACAATATGCAAATGAAAATAGTAGTAGAATCTGAAAAAGATTACATTAAATGGAAAGCTCAACAACAAACATTTTCTGAAATAATTCAATAAAATAATATGTCAGCAGCTACAAATATTTCTAATTCTGATCATGATGATCATCATGATCATCATAAAGAAACTTTTATAACTAAATATATTTTCAGTCAAGATCATAAAATGATCGCTAAACAATATCTGATTCTTGGAGTATTGTTTATGGGATTTATTGGCGTTGCAATGTCTTTGCTATTTAGGTTGCAATTAGCTTGGCCAGAAGAATCTTTTGCTGTGTTTGATATTTTCTTAGGAGACTGGGCTCCAGAGGGGGTTATGGATCCCAATATTTATTTAGCACTTGTTACTATTCACGGTACTATTATGGTGTTTTTTGTTTTGACCGCAGGTCTTAGTGGAACATTTAGTAATTTACTAATCCCACTTCAAATTGGAGCTAGGGATATGGCTTCGGGCCTTTTAAACATGATTTCTTTCTGGTTGTTTTTTCTTTCTAGCATGATAATGTTAGCCTCACTTTTTGTTGAAGCAGGACCTGCAGCAGCTGGTTGGACAATTTATCCGCCTTTAAGTGCACTCCCTCAAGCTCAACCTGGATCTGGAATGGGAATGACACTTTGGCTAATCTCTATGGCTATTTTTGTTGCCTCTTCTTTATTAGGGTCATTAAACTATATAGTTACGGTTATTAATTTAAGAACAAAAGGAATGTCAATGTTTAGACTTCCTTTGACTATATGGGCATTTTTTGTAACAGCTATAATTGGAGTTATCTCATTTCCTGTTTTATTGTCTGCTGCTTTATTACTAATCATGGATAGAAGTTTTGGAACTTCTTTCTTTTTATCTGATATTTTTGTTCAAGGTGAAGTTTTGCATTATCAAGGTGGTTCGCCAGTTTTATTTGAACATTTATTTTGGTTTTTAGGTCATCCAGAAGTTTATATAGTTCTTTTACCTGCACTTGGAATAACATCTGAGATTATCGCTACTAACTCAAGAAAGCCAATTTTTGGATATAGAGCAATGGTGGCTTCGATTTTGGCTATTGCATTTTTATCTACAGTTGTTTGGGGTCATCACATGTTTATTTCAGGCATGAATCCCTTTTTAGGTTCAGTCTTTACATTTACAACCCTTTTAATAGCGATACCCTCTGCTGTCAAATCTTTTAATTATATAACAACTCTTTGGAAAGGCAATCTACAATTTAATACTGCTATGCTTTTTTCAATTGGTCTAGTTTCAACTTTTATCACTGGAGGTTTGACGGGAATCATTTTAGGAGATAGTACTTTAGATATTAATATTCACGATACTTACTTCGTAGTTGCCCACTTTCACTTGGTAATGGGTATCTCTGCTTTATATGGTTTATTCGCTGGAGTTTATCATTGGTTCCCCAAATTATTTGGAAAAATGATGAATAAAAATTTAGGATATATTCACTTTTGGGTAACTGCAATTGCAGCTTACGGAGTATTTTTTCCTATGCATTTTATAGGAATGGCTGGACTACCTAGAAGGTATTATACTAATACTGCTTTTCCATATTTTGATGATTTAGCAAATATTAATGTAGTTATTACAGTTTTTGCACTATTAGCTGGAGCAGCTCAATTGGTGTTTTTATATAACTTCATATCAAGTATGTTTTTTGGAAAAAAAGCAGAAATGAACCCATGGAAATCCACTACTCTAGAATGGACATCTCCTGTTGATCACATGCACGGAAATTGGCATGGAGAAATTCCACACGTTTACAGGTGGCCTTATGATTATAGTAAGCCAGGTCATGAAGAAGATTTTGTTCCCCAAACTACTCCACTTGGCGTAAACGAAGTAGAAACAGAACATTAAAATTATCTATTAAATAAGGGTTTGTCTTTTTGCTTACCTTTGATTTAATGAATGAAAATCTAGACCCTAGCGACTCCAACTATTCAGGCGAAGAATTAGAAGTTGACAAAGCTTTAAGACCTCTTTCTTTTGACGATTTTGCAGGTCAGAATCAGATTTTAGATAATTTAAAAATATTTGTCGAAGCATGTAATCAAAGATCTGATGCTTTAGATCACACACTTTTTCATGGTCCTCCAGGACTTGGAAAAACTACCTTAGCACATATTCTAGCAAATGAACTTGGTGTTAATTTAAAAGTAACATCAGGACCTGTCCTAGATAAGCCAGGTGATCTGGCAGGACTATTAACGAATCTAGAGCCTAGAGATGTTCTTTTTATTGATGAAATACATAGACTTAGCCCTATTGTTGAAGAATACCTTTATTCTGCAATGGAAGATTATAAAATTGATATAATGATAGAATCTGGACCTAATGCGAGAACAGTTCAAATTAATTTAAATCCTTTTACTTTGATTGGAGCAACAACTCGTTCAGGTTTGTTAACAGCCCCAATGAGAGCAAGATTTGGCATCAACAGTAGGTTAGAGTATTATAAAACAGAACTTCTTTCTTCAATAGTAGAAAGAAGTTCAGAAATATTAGATATTGAAATTAATGCACAAGCAGCAATTGAGATTGCCGGAAGAAGTAGAGGAACTCCAAGAATTTCAAATTCTTTATTAAGAAGAGTAAGGGATTTTGCTCAAATAAAAGGGAATGGTAATATTGATTTAGAAATAACTAGATATGCTTTAAAATCTCTTAATGTAGATAAGCATGGATTAGACGAGATGGATAATAAAATATTAACCACTTTAATTGACAAATTTAAAGGAGGACCTGTTGGAATTAGCACCCTATCTACTGCTGTTTCTGAAAGTTCAGAAACTTTAGAAGAAGTATATGAGCCTTTTTTAATTCAACAAGGCTTTATAGTCAGAACTCCAAGAGGAAGAGAAGTTACGAAGCTAGCTTATGATCATTTAGGCAAGAAAAAATCTAGCTCTCAAGATGAATTATTCTAATTAAATTCTCGATTTAAATAATAATAAACCTATACAATAATGGAAGAAAATAGATTTTTTTATGACTTTTTAATGACTTTGAAATTTCCAGAATTTTATGCGGAGATGATTAATCTAATAGTTTTGAGTTTAGTAGTATTGCTAACATCCATTCTTTTAAATTTTTTGTCAAAAAAAATTATTTCTAACTTTTTTGTCAAACTTTCTTCAAAAACCACAAATAATTTTGATGATTATTTGATTTCTAATCGAGCACAAATTTATATTTCTAAACTAATTCCAGTCTTATTTATTTATTGGGTCATTCCTTTTTGGTTAATGGGGTTTGAATCACTTATTAATTACACAACTATTTTTATTGAGATATATTTTATTCTATTAATTATTTGGATAATAAGAAGTTTTTTAAGGTCAGGTAAGGATTACTTAAAAACAATCGAATCCTTAAAGGATAAACCTATTGAAAGTTTTGTACAGGTATGTTTAATAGTTGTTTGGTTTCTGGGAATTTTGATTATTTTTTCATTAATTACTGGAAAAGAGATAAGCACCTTTTTAACTGCTATGGGAGCTTTATCAGCAGTTATATTGTTGATTTTTAAAGATACTATTCTGGGATTTGTAGCGAGCATTCAATTAAGCGCCAATGATTTGATAAGGATTGGTGATTGGATTACTATGGAAAAATATGGAGCTGATGGAGACGTTATTGAAATAAATTTAAATTCTGTTAAGATTCAAAATTTTGACAAGACTATTACTACAATCCCAACCTATAAGTTAATTTCAGATTCCTTCAAAAATTGGAGAGGAATGAGTGATTCTAATGTGAGGAGAATTAAAAGAGCTTTGCTAATTAAAGGTTCTTCAATTAAATTTTTAAGTAAAAATGATCTTAATGAATTAAAAAAAATTAAATTAATTGAGGGTTATATTATTAGAAAAGAAAAAGAAATTTCAGAGTATAATTTTAACTTAAAAATTGACGACTCTTCTTTAGTTAATGGCAGAAGCTTAACTAACTTGGGTCTTTATAGGGTTTATATTGAAGAGTTTTTAGACAAGAATCCTTCAATTAATAGTGAAATGACTTTAATGTGTAGACAATTAACCCCTACATCTCAAGGTGTTCCTTTGGAAATTTATGCTTTTAGTAAAGACCAGGATTGGAAAAAATATGAGGATATAATGTCTGATATATTTGATCATTTATTAGCATCTTTAAAAACATTTCATTTAGAATTATTTGAACTTCCTTCATCACTAAATAATAAAGTAAATGAATAAACCAATATTAATTTTTCTATTATTCTTTGTTTCACTCTCTTATTCTCAGGTTGTAAATGACTTAAATTGCACTTCTATTTATTTAATTAGACATGCAGAAAAAGAAAGAAAGAATATTAACGATAAAAATCCTCATTTAAATTCTAAAGGTTTAATTAGAGCAGAAAAATGGAATAGTTTTTTTAAAAACATAAAATTTGATGCTGTTTATTCTACTGATTATTTCAGAACAAAAGAGACTGCTAAGCCTATGCTATTTGGAACTCAAAAACTTATAATTTATAATCCATCATCAATTAATTATAATGATTTCATGGAACTTAATAAAGGTAAAATAGTTTTAGTAGTTGGGCATAGTAACACGATTCCTGATTTTTCAAATAAAATATTAGAAAAAGATATTTATAAGAATATAGAGGATAATAATAATTCTGATCTTTACTTTATTAATAAATGCGATGGAAACACTACATCCCATGCTTTGTATTATGTAAATTAAATGAGTATTATTTACCCTAAGGTCGAATTACATGTTCATTTAGATTGCTGTTTAAGCTTTGAAGTTGCAAAAAAATTAAGACCTAAAATTACTAAAGATGTTTTTTGTAAAAAATTTATTGGGTCAAGCTGTAGTTGTTTAAAAGATTATATTAAGTGTGCTGATAATGCTGTTGACTTAATGCAAACTAAAGAAGAGTTAGAATTAGTCACTATTGATTTGTTCAATCAACTAAGGAGTGACAATGTGCTTTATGTTGAAATTCGTTTCGCTCCATTGCTTCATACTAACAAAGGATTATCTGCAGATGAAGTAGTAAATATAATCAGTAAAATAACATTTAAGCAAAGTAAGAGTACTGGAATTCAAGCTGGCTTAATATTATGTACGTTGAGACATTATAGTAAATCTCAAAGTATGGAGACTGTACAATTAGTTGACAAAAATAGAAACAAAAATATAGTTGGCTTTGATATTGCAGCTGACGAAGCTGGATATCCTTTAGATAATCATATAGATGCTTTTAAGTTTGCTGCTCAAAATAAAATATTCTGTACAGCTCATGCTGGTGAAGCTTTAGGTTATAAGAGTGTTTCAGACACTTTAAAACTGATTAAACCATCTAGAATTGGACATGGTGTTAGGAGTATAGAAAATGAAACCTTGTTAAATAAACTAAAAAGAGAAAACATTCATTTAGAATTATGCCCAACAAGTAATATAGTAACAAAAGTTTATAATAATTTTAAAGACCACCCTATTGATAAGTTGTTAAAAAAAGGTCTTTCGATTAGTATTAGTTCAGATGGAAGAACGATTTCAAACACTTCATTAAATAAAGAATATGAAAAGGTTACAAATTCTTTTAATTGGTCAAAAAAAGACTTTCTTAAATGTAATATTAATGCTATGAAAGCTTCTTTCTCTGATAAAAAAACAAAAATTAAAATCATTTCATTACTAGAAGCAGCATATAATTAAAAATTAATGATAGCAACAATTTCTTTTTTTAAATATAATAAGAATAAGTTTTGGGCATTTACTCAGATGCATTATGCATTTAAAAAAATGACAAAAACCCCTAATCTTAAATTTTTCAAATTACTTGGAACTGGTTCCGGAAATGGATTTAGTTTGTTTCCAGACTTTTCTACTTATTCAATTTTATGTGTTTGGGAAAATAAAAGTTCTGCCTTAAACTTTGTTAACGAAAGTCAACATGCGATATCTATCTCTAAAATGGCATATTCAAGAGAAGATTTTTATTTACATCCAATTAAAAGTCATGGAAAATGGGATGGTATTAATCCATTCAAAGCTGATTTGGGAAGACTTAACAAAGAGTCTAAAATAGGGATTATCACTAGAGCTACAATTAATGTAAACAGAATGTTTGAGTTCTGGAAATCCGTTCCTAATGCATCGAATGCTATAAAAAATGCAAAGGGTGTAGAATGGTTTAAAGGAATTGGGGAATGGCCCTTTATTCAACAAGCTACTTTTAGTGTATGGGATAATTTAGAATCCGTAAAGAATTTCGCATATAATAGTGGATCACATGCTGAGATAATCAAGAAAACTAGAAAAAGAAAATGGTATAAAGAAGATCTTTTTGCTAGATTTGAGATAATTGATTCATCTTACAAAATTTTTTAAAAGTTGAAAAAAGCTATAATAATTGGATCTGGAATTGCTGGAATAGCGACTAGCTTAAGACTAAAAGCTTTAGGTTATGATGTTCAAGTTTTCGAAAGCAATGAATATCCAGGAGGAAAACTTACCAGCTTTAAATTAGGTCCATATAGATTTGATTCGGGTCCGTCACTACTTACTATGCCTCATTTTATAGATGAGTTATTTGATTTATTTAATGAAGATCCTAAAGATCGTTTTTTGTACAAGAAGAAAGATATTTCATGTAACTATTATTGGGAAGATGGAATTGTTCTAAATGCTTTTAGTGATAAGCTGAGGTTTTCTAAAGAGGTTGAAGATAAACTTGGAGTGAAATCTAAAAATGTATTGAATTATTTGAATAAAGCAAAAAAAAAATATGATTTAACTAAGAGTGTTTTTTTAGAAAAATCTTTACATAAGTTAAGAACATTTTATTCAAAAGATGTGTTATTGGGATTATTAAATCTAAATATATTTCAAATTAATAAGTCATTAAACGATGTTAATTTAAGCGAATTAAAAGAGCCTCATTTAGTTCAACTGTTCAATAGATTTGCCACATACAATGGTTCGTCACCATACAAAACACCAGGGATGATGACTTTAATTCAACATCTTGAACAGGAATACGGAACGTTTGTAGCCAAAAACGGAATGGTAGATATTACTAATTCTTTATTCAAATTAGCTAAAAAGCAGGGAGTTGAATTTTATTTCAATAATTTTGTTACCGAAATTTTAGTGTCAAATAACAAAGCGATTGGAGTTGGAGTTGGGAGTAAAGAATATTTCTCTGATTGTGTGATATCAAACATGGATGTTGTCCCTACTTATAGAAGGCTTTTGAAAAAACACCCAGAACCTTCAATTGTTTTAAATCAGGAAAGATCAAGTTCTGCTCTTATATTTTATTGGGGAATTAAAAAAGAGTTTAAAAAACTGGAATTGCACAACATCTTTTTTTCTAAGAATTATAAAGAAGAATTTAATTCAATTTTTGAAAAAAAAGAAATTTATGATGATCCAACCGTATATGTTAATATAACTTCAAAAGATGTTATTGGAGATGCTCCTAAAGGATCTGAAAATTGGTTTGTGATGATTAATGCGCCACATGACAATGATCAGGACTGGGAGTTGATTAAAGAAAACATTAGAAAAAGAACAATTGAAAAACTGAACAGAATACTTAAAGTAAATATTGAAGAATTTATTGAGTTCGAAAAAGTTTATACTCCAAAAGACCTGCAACAAAACACGCAGTCTTACTTAGGCTCTCTTTACGGTTCTTCAAGTAATAATAAGATGTCAGCTTTTTTAAGACATCCAAATTTTTCAAAAGAAATTTTAAATCTATATTTTTGTGGAGGGAGTGTTCATCCGGGTGGAGGGATTCCACTTTGTTTATTGTCAGCAAAAATAGTTTCTAATATTATAAAAAATAAATGAAAATTTTATTTCCTCAAAACACTAATACTGCTATTTCAATTTTCATAATTTGGTTATTTCATCTGTGTGGATTGTTAGGGATTTTGTATGGTAACAGGGAGTTGTTTATTGCTTTTACTCCAATAAATCTTTTTGTTTCATTTGCACTTTTATTTATTAATCAAGTAGAATTAGAGAGGAAAAATCTTTTAGCTGGTTTAGCTATTTTTTTAATTGGTATGATTTCTGAAATTCTAGGAGTTCAGTATGGTCTTATTTTTGGAGATTATGTTTACTTAAACAATTTAGGGTTTAAGATTCTGGGTGTGCCAATTATGATTGGAGTTAACTGGATTATGCTAACTTATATATCTGGATCTTTTACGAACTATATCTTTCGAAAGAACAAAAAGATAGCAGTTGTTTTTGGAGCTATTCTAATGGTTGTTTTAGATTTATTAATGGAGCCTGTTGCACCTGAACTGGGCTTTTGGGCATTTGATTCAACACAAGCACCTCTCCAAAATTATATAGGCTGGTTTATAATAGGATTATTTGTTCAAGGAATATTTCATTACTCTACAAATAAAAAAGACACAACTTTTTCTTTTCATTTGCTTTTAGTTCAATTTGTTTTTTTTACAGTATTAAACTTTATAGCTCTGTAGTTCAACGGATAGAATAGAAGTTTCCTAAACTTTAGATCTAGGTTCGATTCCTAGCAGGGCTACAATTACAAATATTAACTCATTGAATATGTTGGTATTAAGGATTTATAACTTTAATATTTGTACGATTTTTGTATTGTAAATTGATTTATATGATCATCTTAATAAATTATAAAATAATATATTGTTTTTAAGTATGCATTTCGTGCATTTCTTACACTATCATTTTTTACCTTAAGCTTAGCATTCGTTTGATATCTTGTTAATGATTCATTTGGAGGCTATATCAATAGCAATGGAAATTGGAATTCCTCAAAGAAGTGCTGACAACTATCTTAAAATACTAGTACAGCAAGGCAAAATCATAAAGCAAACTCATGGGTCGTACAAGAAATATAATTAATAGACACGGAGTTAAGAGATAACCCCCCCAGCGATCATTCAGACCCCTAAACAAAACAGGGTCAAACACTATGGTTTAAATTATTAATATACAGTGGTTTAAGAGGGTTAAAAGGAGTAACTACTATTAACTATTTTGATTGCACTAAGAATTGAGTTAAATTTAAGATTATGAAAAAACTAATTCTACTTTCATTTTTTATTCTTTTTGCAGCATACAGCTGCTCGTCAACTATTAATAGACCTTTGTATGCTAAAAGTGATAATGCGAAGGAATTAATCCTATTAAAGTATGGAAAACCTTCAAAGGTTGAAAATCAAGAAGAAAAAGAAAAATGGATATATAACTATAGTAGTCAATTCAAGAGTAATAGAATGGTCGTTTTTGATAACACAGGTAAAATCATTACAAACAAGAAACACTATAAGCCTTTTCATATGATTACTGGATATAACAAACACGGATATATTGCTGGAGGAATTCTAATTGTTTTATTTCTAATATCTGGACCCTTCCCTGCTTTACTTTAAAAAACACAATAAACCATAGGCATATTTTTTTCTTTTAATTCAACAACCATTTTTTAATCATTTTTTAGTAAACTATTAATTTTTAAATCAAATTCTTTTTTGAAATCTTCAAATACCTGACCAGTGGCGGGACCGTTAAATCCAGTATATATACTGTTAACTTTTTTGGATTTACTAATTATTATTGTGGTTGGATATGAACGAATTTCTCTAAGCATTGGAAGTTTTTCTTGAGCAAGTTTGGTATCTATACTGCCGAACTGAGCCAATAAAACTGGATAGGGAATTTTAAATCTATCAATCATGTTTTGTATTCTCGTTATAGCTTTTTCTTCTGAACGTGCAGCTTCAAAGCTAAGAGCTACAAAAGCTAACTCGTCAGTTGGATTATCTTTTATATATGATAAAAAGAATTGAGTTTCATCTAAGCAATTGGGGCACCAAGTTCCCATAATCTGAACAACTACTACCTTGTTTTTAAATTGTTTGTCACTTAGACTTACTAATTTACCTTTACTATCTTTAAAACTAAAATTGATTGTATCAAAACCATCTTTTAATTTAGTAAGCTCTTTTGAATTTGTAAGTTCATAGTTTTCATCTTGAATCATCCAGAATTTAGTGATTGAACTACTTTGGTAATATAAACTTCCATAAATTGTATCACCTAACTTGGCAGCTTTAATTAAATAAGGGTGTGCTCCATCAAAAGTTGAAAGCTTGATAGAATCTCCATAAACAATTCCAGAAAGAAACCTTGTATCCCCAGAATTTTTCATGAAAGTTCCAGAAACCTGATTACCTTTTTGGGTGAAAACTCCTAATCCCGGATAGGGTTTTTCTGGTCTAAAAACTGTTCTGAACTTACCGTTTAGATTAAGATTAGCTTTTTTACTAGATTCAAATTTAGGGGCATCGCTAATTATTGCTTTAAAGGGAGTTTCCTTTCCTGATTCTTCCTTTAAATATCTTCCTTTAAGAAATCCATCTTCAGCTTTTGCAATAATCACTGCATCAAAAGGGTGCATATAAATTCTTATAGAATCTCCTTCATACTCAATTTGATCGTAAAGAAGTGTTTCTTTGTCATTTTTAACTTTCATTGTTAACTGATTCGACACTTTTAATAATTCAAATTTGAAAGGTAAAATCGAACCATCTTTTGTAATCATTTCTGCTCTATAATTTCCCAATTTAGGTTCATAAATAGATTTGAAACATGACTGAAGTGTAAGCGAGAAAACAACTAAAATTATAAATATTCTCATTTATTAAATATATAATTTTTATCAATATCTGCTTATATTATAAATTAGGTAAGCTTTAGTTAATAATAATTATTAAAATTTTTTGGGTTTTTAATTCAAATTGTTTTTGCATTTGATTAAGTATCTTGCGAACAGAAAGTAAGTACGTTTTACTCTGCTACTACTTTATATTTAACGTTAGGATTAAGCCGAAAATAACTATGAATAATAAACCTTTATTAGATTATATAAATATATATATCAACTTAACTGTTGAAGAAAAAACTATTCTACTTTCTAAAATAATTCACAGAAATTACCTCAAAGGTCAATACATAGTTCAACAAGGAGACATTTGCAAAAGTGCCAATTTCATTATTTCGGGATGTACAAAAACATTTTATACGAATAAAGAAGGTCAAGAACATACTGTGATGTTCTCCGTTGAAGATTGGTGGACTTCAGATTTAGGAAGTTTTATAACTCAAACTCCTGCTGACTTTAACGTTCAATGTTTGGAGAATACTGAACTTATTCAATTTACATTTGAAAATCTTGAGGAGTTATATACCAAAATTCCCAAGCTCGAGAGATTTTTTAGAAAGATTATTGAACGTGCTTTTGTAGCTTCACAAAAAAGAATTATTAAAAATTTTAGTCTTGCAGCCAAAGAACACTATCTAATATTTAAGGAAACATATCCTGAAATTGAGCAACGAGTTCCTCAATATATGATTGCTTCTTATTTGGGAATAACCAAAGAATTTTTGAGTAAAATTAAAAGTCAACTCATTCACGATCAATAGATGTTAATCTAGATTAATATTATTTCATAATTTACTTCATTTTCTAAAACTTTAATGTTTTGAATATTTGTAACATAATAATTAAAACTTAAAAAAATGAATACCTTATTAGAAAAAATTAGCACCATTAATGACATGATTATTCAAGGAAAAGCTTTAGAAGCTTTTGACCAATTCTATCATGACGATGTAGTTATGCAAGAAAATGACAATCCAATTGTTGAAGGAAAAGTTGCCAACAGACAACGTGAAGAAGATTTCTTTGGAGCTATAACAGAATTTAGAGGCGCTCAACCATTAAAAGTAACTATCGGAGAAAACACAACCATGGTAGAGTGGCATTTTGACTATACTCATAAAGATTGGGGAATTAAAAATTACACACAAGTTGCAGTACAAGACTGGAAAGATGGAAAAATAATAAAAGAGAAATTTTACTACGGAGCATAATTTATAATATTAACAATTTAAAACAATAAAAATGAAAAATTCAATTAAAAATATAGCTACTTTAGTAATCGTAGCATTTATAACATTTTCCTTTACAACAATAGATAGCGATAAGAAAGAAATTAAATTAGATAGCAGTAAAGTTGTCTGGAAAGGTTATAAAGTAACTGGTTCTCATGTAGGAATTATCTCAATTAAATCTGGACACCTAAATTTTGATAAAGATATATTGACTGGAGGGAACTTTGAAATAGATATGTCAACGATTATAGTTACCGATTTAGAAGGTGAGTATAAAGGAAATTTAGAAGGTCATTTAAAATCTGACGATTTCTTTGGAGTTATAAAATTTCCTTCCGCATCACTGAACTTTACTAAGATTGAATCAACAGGTAAAAACTCATATAAAGTCACTGGAGATATGACTATTAAAGAAAAAACTGAGTCTATTTCGTTTAATCTTTCAGTTTATGGAAACAAAGCAAATGCATCATTAAAAATAGATAGAACAAAATTCGATGTAAGATATGGCTCTACAAGTTTCTTTGATGGATTGAAGGACAAAGCAATTTATGATGAATTTGAGTTAGTTGCTGATTTAGAGTTTTAATAAAATTCTCTAATTACAAAAAAAATTCCCTTTTATTTGTTTTAGAAATGCAAAAAATATGAATTATATACTTTATTAGATATATGTATATAATTCATTTTTTTTATTGTTATATTGAATTATTCAATTCAATAAAAACTATAATGAAATTTAGATTTCTTACAATTGTCCTGTTTGTTTTCTTGACAACTAGTTCTTATACTCAACAGTTAAAACTTGAAAAACATCCTGAAGAAAACCAATTATTTGCACGGGATACAAATGATAACGCATCTGTCGTTTTTTCTGGAACAGTAAGTGCGGATAACGATATTAATATACTGAGTTTAAAAGTATATAAGGATGGAATTTTATTTAAAGAAATAGTTCCTGAAATTGAGAACAATAAATTTAATTTTTCAACAATAATTAAGGCTGGTTTATTTCAGTATAAATTTGAGCTATATCATCAAACCGATGGTGTTAAGAAACTTTCTTTTATCGCAGATAATGTAGTTTGTGGTGATGCGTATATTATTACAGGCCAATCAAATTCTCATGCAAGTAGTTTACAATCAAATTATTCAAGTCCATTTTGTAGAAGTTTTGGAGTAAAAACTGGTTATGAAAAATATTCTGATACTGATAAAAAAACTAGATGGGGCTTAGCAACGGGAAATTGTAAAAATTGCGAAGGCGAAGGATGGGAAAAAGGGTATGATGGTGGTTGGTCTACCAAAATACAACATGGTGTTGGAGTTTGGGGAATGGAATTAGCAAAATTATTAGTTGAGAAACATATGATCCCTGTATGTATTATTAACGGAGGAAGTGGCTCTTCAACTATTGAAGAAAATATGCTATTTCCTGAAAAAAGTTCACTAGAAACTAGTTTTGGCAGGTTAGCTTATAGAGTGGATCAAGCAGGTCTTAAGAATGGAATTAAGGCTATATTCTACCATCAAGGTGAGTCGGATTCTGACAAACGTTATTTATCATATGCAGATAAGTTTGACAGATTAAATAAAGATTGGAAACGAGTTTATAAAGGATTAGAAAAAATATATTTATTTCAGATACACCCTGGCTGTGGATCTAGTTTTCAATCGGAATTACGTGAAATTCAAAATCAGATTTTTAAGCGCTATGACTATGTAGAAATAATGTCTACTACAGGTGTTATTGGCCACGATGGTTGTCATTTTTCATATGAGGGTTATAAAGAATTTGCCCAGAGAATACTGCCTTTGGTTTCTAGAGATTTTTTTGAAGAAAAACAAACATCTATCATTACCCCTCCTCAATTATTGAATGCTTATTACAGTGGGAAAAAAGAAATAACATTACTTTTTGATCAAGCAATTGAAATAGAGGAAGTCCTAGAGTTAAAAGGAGTTAAATATTTCTCAAAGGATCAGTTTTTTTTTAGTATCGAAAAGAATTCAGCTCTTATAAATGGAGACGTAAAAAGAATAATTTTAAAAGACAAACAAATTATAATTAAATTAAAAAGTGATAAAAAACATTCTACAGTTACCTGGTTACCTAATAAAGAATACTTGAATACAAATAATATATTCAACGGGCCATGGATTAAAGGATTGAAAAATAAGATTGGTGCTCTAAGCTTTAATAGAAGAATTATAAATAATATTGATCAGCTATAATTTCCAGTCAAGAATTTAATTCTAAACTAGGTTAGTCATGTGTTTTTATAGAAATAAATCAAGAAAATTATTATTTCGTAACTGTCAATTTTCCGCTATTAAAGTTTGCCGTATAGCATTTCAATGCGCCACCTGCAGTGCCTGCTGTTGAACAATCAGTAGGATAAGAGTTTCCGTGAGCACCACAAACAAACTTGTCTACTGAGCTATTATAGCTCCATTGACTTTGATTGCCTTGATGAGGGCAACTATTAGTAAATGCTCTATATGTAGAAGCATCTATTTTTAATAAAAGCATTCCTTGTGATCCGAAATTAATCCAGCCATTACTGTTTAATGAACTAAATGAAGAGTGATTCAAATCAATTACAACAGTGTTCCCGTTAACAGTATATCCTTTAGAACTACTATCCCCACCATTAGACGAAGAATCTTCTTCACCCCCAGATGAGCATGCCTCTAACATAGTTACTCCAAAAAATGCAAGGGCAACAGAGGGGCATACTTTTTTTAAAAAATCTCTTCTTTTGTTTTTCATATTACTCAAAACTATGAATTATTTTAATTTAAATAAGCTAGATTTAAATTAATTATAACCAAATAGCTAATTGTTATGGACATTTCAGGTTTAGACATTATTGTTTTCATTTCGTACCATCTTAACACTTTTGAGATTACCTGAATATTTATAATTTCATATATGATAAAAAAATAATTACATTTGAAAATTAAGTTTTTCAACTAACAGGGTTACCAATCAGCAAAAAATAATTAAATCATTATGCAATTCTTTACTTTTATTGGGTTTACAGTTTTAGTAGCCATCATCGCTTATTTAAAAACAAGAAAAGAAGAAGTATCCTCTGATGGATATTTTTTAGGAGGACGAAGTTTGACGGCTGGAGTAATTGCGGGTTCTTTATTACTAACAAATTTGTCTACAGAACAAATTGTAGGTTTAAATGGTGCCGCATATCAAAGCGGTTTGTCTGTTATGGTTTGGGAAACGCTTGCTGCAATTGCAATGATTGTAACAGCGCTCTTTTTATTGCCCAAATACCTAAAGGGAGGATTGATCACAGTTCCTGGCTTTTTAGCAAAACGATTTGATGTGACTACTAAAACCTTAACATCTGGGCTATTTCTTACTGGATATGTTGTGGTGTTATTACCTGTAATTTTATATTCGGGTTCTTTAGCTATTAGTGGGATGTTTGACATACCCCAATTATTAGACGTTACACACACACAGTCTATCTGGATATGTGTTTGGGGAATTGGAATTGTTGGTTCTATTTATGCTATTTTTGGCGGATTGAAAGCGGTAGCAATATCCGATTCAATCAATGCCATTGGGTTGTTAATTGGAGGGCTTTTAGTTCCAGTTTTTGGATTGATGCTGATTGGAGATAACGGAAGTATTATAGATGGATTATCAGTTCTAATCAATGAAAACCCAGAGAAATTTAAATCGATGGGTGGACCAACAGATCCAGTACCTTTTTATACCATATTTACAGGAATGATGTTGGTGCAATTATTTTACTGGGGAACCAATCAACAAATTATACAAAGGGCTTTAGGTGCAAAGAATTTAAAAGAAGGTCAAAAAGGATTATTACTGGCCTCATTTATCAAAATATTAGGCCCCATTATTGTGGTTTTGCCGGGTTTAATTGCTTTTCATTTGTTTCAAGGGAATTTAGAATCTGCAGACAGTGCATACCCAATGTTGGTAAAAGAAGTACTTCCTGATGCTTGGGTTGGCTTTTTTGCAGCCGTTTTGTTTGGCGCAATTTTAAGTTCTTTTAATAGTGTTTTAAACAGTTGTGTTACATTGTTTGGAATCGACATTTACAAACAACACATCAATAAAGAAGCAGATGAAAAAACTGTGATAAAATACGGAAAAATGTTTGGAATTATCCTTGCATTTTTAGCCATGTTTATAGCCCCTTTAATAGCAAATGCAGAAAGCTTGTTTGATTATTTACAAGAAATAAACGGTATTTACAGCATCCCAATTTTAACTATTATTATTGTTGGTTATTTAACCAAACGTGTTCCAGCAATTGCGGCAAAAGTTGGACTTGTTTCGGGATGTTTGTTATACATTATAAGTCAATTCTTTTTAAAAGATTATTTTATAGATAAAGCAATGGATGCTGCTGCTGTATCTAACATTACAGATCTAGCCCAATTAGCTTTGATTGAAGCACAAGCATATCCTCACTTTTTAGATGTAATGGCAATATTGTTTATATTGAATATTATAATTATGCTGATTATTGGAAAACTATATCCAACAGAGTATGCTTTTGTGCATGATTACACAAAACAGGTAGACATCACTCCATGGAAATATAGAAAACTTGCTGGAGGAACTATTTGTGCCATCGTGATTGGTATTTATATCTATTTTGCATAAAAACATTCTATTTTAAAGTATATTCTTATGTATTTCATGAGAAAAAGATGAAAAAACTAAAAGTGCAGAAGATTATTTTTAGCTGGAAATCTACTTCCTTAGCGGACAATTGGAACCTCGCTTATAGTTGCTAACATATCAGCTGAGCAATTTGTTGCTATGAATGGATTTGGGTTTGCTGCTGGCTTGGCTATTTTATGGATTTCACTTTATTTATAATTACTGCTTTTTTATATTCATTACTGTGCTAATATGAACCTATACATATCTGTTTTTATTTGATTAATTTAATTTATTATAAGTTTGTGTTTAAATACTATCTAAAAATACTTAAGTGCTTGATTATCAGAGATATTTAAAACATTTTTTATTATTCAGTCTGCTTTCATTTAGCATGCAGTCCCAGTTGTTGCCACCTATACAATCTTATTTGCCTAAAGATTATAACGGAGCTAACCAAAACTGGATGATTACCCAGTCTAAGGATAGAGAAATCTTTATTGCCAATAGTTCAGGTCTTCTAACCTTTAATGGTTCTAGATGGAACATGTTCTTTTCCAAAAATGGTTCTATTATCCGTTCGACAAAATTCATAGACAATCGAGTTTACACTGGATCATATCAGGATTTTGGATATTGGGAAAAAACAAATAAAGGCTCATACGTCTATACTTCTTTGGTTGAAAAATCAAAATTAATTATTGATACTGATGAGGAGTTTTGGGATGTCTTAGATTATGATGATTGGATTATTTTTCAATCATTGTCAAGATTAATAATGTTTAATAAGGTTTCAGAAAAAATGGAATTTTTTGATCCTAATGAAGAAATATCTAATTCTTTTATTGTTGATTCAAGACTCTATTTTACTTCAAAATCTGGACTGTATATTTTTCAAAATGGTGATAAAGTCCTCTTGTCAAGTGACCCTAGGTTAATTGATAGTAATAATTCTCATCAGATCGTTAGTATGTTTAAGAATAATAAAAACCTTCTTTTAATTACTGATGAATTAGAATCTTTTGAATTATATCCCAATGGAGTATTGTTGCCTTGGAATATTACTTCTAATATTTTAAATGAAGGAAATATTGTTTATAGCGCCATTAGATTAAAAGACAATGGCTTCGCAATAGGCACAGTTGGTCAGGGAGTTATTTTACTAAATGACAAAGGATCTTATTTAAATACTATTGATAAATCAAGAGGGATCGGAAATAATACTGTTTTATCAGTTTTTGAAGATCTTAATTCTAATATATGGTTAGGACTGGATAATGGGATTTCTGTAATAAACAGTAAATCTCCGTTTCAGATTTTTAATGATTACGGCGGAGTCTTAGGCACTGTTTATGCTTCTAAACACTATAATGACTTTCTTTATATTGGAACTAATCAAGGGCTGTTTTATAAAAAATATAATTCTACTGACCCTTTTAAAATAATAGAGAACACGTCTGGTCAAGTTTGGAGTTTATCTGTAATAAATGATCAGTTGTTTTGTGGGCATAATGAAGGGGCGTTTCAGGTTTATAAGGGTAAGGCATTGAAAATTAGTAAAACTGCAGGAAGCTGGGCTTTTAGAGCAATCCCTGATGAATCTAATTTAATTTTAGAGGGTAGTTATTATGGTTTTAAAATTTTAGAAAAAACTAATAGCAAGTGGAAGGTTCGAAATAAAATAAAAGGCTTCAATACATCTTCAAGACTTTTTGAAATTACTAATAATAATAAAGTGATTGTAAGTCATGGCTATAAAGGAGTTTACAGTCTTTCTTTTTCTAAAAATTTTCAGGATTTAATTAATGTTAAAATAGATACGTCCGTTGCTATAGGAGGAAATGTAAGCTTAGCTAAGTTTGACGGAGAAATTTATTATAATTATGAAAAAGGATTTTATAAATATAATTCTGAGATTGACAACTTTGAAAAAGACATCTTCCTTTCCAATTTATCCTCAAAGGAATTGATAAATGGGATCATAATTAATGATGAAAGTAAAAAACTGTGGATGTTTTCAAAAAGCTATATGCATTATATGGCTAAAGACTTTATTTCAAACGAAAGAAAAATTAAATCTGTTTTATTTCCAGAAAAATTAAGAAAAACTGTATTTGAGAATATATCAATAACAAAAGATAAGCACTATATAATAGGGACTAACAACGGATATATAGATTTTAATTTAGAAACTTATTCTCAAGTTACTCCAGATATAATAATTGAAAAAGTCGAAGCTAGTGAGATTAATAACAATACAGTTGCACTAAACTTATTTAATAGAGCTGAATTAGATTATAATTATAATAATGTAAAGATTAGTTTTAATACCAGGAATTATGATAAATTTCAAATAATAAAGTATGAATATTATTTAGAGGGATATTTAGATCAATGGAGTCCCCTTACTGAGGATTCAGTAGTTTCTTTTAATAATTTAAAGCCCAATGATTATGAGTTCAAAGTCAGAGCATACTTTGGAGAGGTTGTATCATCGGATGAAAAAATTTTTAAATTTTCTATTCTGCCCCCATGGTATTTATCGAATTTTATGATCACTAATTATGTACTGATTCTATTGATTAGTATTTTTCTTATTAATAAGGCTTCTCATAATTACTACAGGCTTAAAGAAGAAAAAATAATTAAAATAAATCAAAACAAACTCGAGTTAAAAGAGATTGAAAAAAAGCAGGCTCTTATGTCTATTGAAAACAATAAACTACAAGATGACATTGAAGGAAAGAATAGAGAACTGGCTATTTCAACAATGAGCATGATAAAGAAGAACCAATTCTTAAGTAAGATAAAATCTGATCTAAAATTAATTGATTCTAGCGAGAAGATATTTTCTGTAATTAAAATGATCGATAGAAATTTAAACAATAAAGATGATTGGAAATTTTTTGAAGAAGCCTTTAATAATGCTGATAAAGATTTCCTGAAAAAAGTTAAACAAATGCATCCCACGCTTACAAATAATGACTTACGACTTTGCGCTTATCTTAGATTAAATCTTTCTTCAAAAGATATTTCACCTTTACTTAATATCTCTTTAAGTAGTGTGGAAATTAAGCGCTATAGGCTTAGAAAAAAGATGAATTTATCGCATAATGAGGGACTTACAGATCATTTATTGAGCTTATGATGAATAATATTTACTCAAAAACAACCTTACATTACCTATACATTTATATATTTTCTCTTTTTTATTTCCTATTTTTGATTTCTATTTATTAATAAATTCATAAAAAATTGCCCTAGTAATCTATGTTATTAGCAATATTTATTGCTCTTTGCATTATTTTCAATAATTCTGTATAGGTTATTTATGTTTGCTATACAGTTTATTTCTTTTAAGTTTAGTTTTCTAACAAAAATCAATTTATGAAAACAAAATTTTTATCCTTACTTATCTTATTTGGATCTTTTTTAATCGTAGCTCAAGATGCTACTTTGAATGGATCCGTATCGGATTCATCTAATGATGGTCCTTTACCAGGTGTAAGCGTTGTAATTAGCGGTACTCAAAATGGTACTACGACTGACTTTAATGGAAATTTTAGTCTAATAGGAGTTTCTGTCGGAGACGTTATTCAATTTTCTTACATTGGTTATTTAACTAAAGATGTTACAGTCGGTAGTTCATTCAACCTAAGTGTTTCTCTTGATGAAGATGTAGAATCTTTAGACGAAGTAATTCTTGTAGGTTATAGTACTCAAAAAGCTTCTAATATTTCTGGAGCAGTTTCAACGGTTTCTGCTGAAGATGTTGAAAAACTAAAGCCACTTAGAATAGAAGATGCTTTACAAGGGCAGGCAGGTCTTAATGTTATTTCTAGTGGATCACCTGGAGGTAAGCCTTCTGTTTTAATTAGAGGAATAACTTCTTTTTCTGGAACTGATCCTTTAGTAGTTATTGATGGTATCAATTCTTCGTTATGGGATATGGATGCTATTAATCCTGCTAATATCGAAAGTGTTTCTGTATTAAAGGATGCTTCTACAACTGCTCTTTATGGTGTAAGAGGTGGTAATGGTGTTATAGTTATTACTACTAAATCTGGAAAGAAAAATCAAGAAACGATTTTTTCTTTAGACACATCATTCGGAATGCAAGAAGTTGATAAATATATAGATGTTTTAAATGCGTCACAATATGCGGCTATTCTTAATGAGGGTAGTGTATCATCTGGAGGTTCAATTATTTTCTCTAATCTTTCAGGATTGGGTGTAGGGACTAATTGGCAAAAGGAATTATTTAGTGCAGCACCAATTTCTACAACAAATTTTTCTGCTTCGGGGGGTGACAGTAAGTCAACTTACTATCTTTCAGCTGGATATACTGCACAAGAAGGAGTTGCATTTGGTACTGAAAAAGACTTTTTTGATACTGCAAATTTTACGGCAAACTTTACATCTGAGTTATCGGATAACTTAAAAGCTATCATCCATACTAAATATTCTAACATTCAAGGCAATGGTCTTGGTGGGAATCAAATTGGGAATGCATTAAACTTTGACCCTACGGTTTCAACCATGGTTGATGGTGCGTATGGAATGAGTAGTACAATTACTCAAGAAATTATTAATCCTTTAGCTGGAGTTTCTAACTCCTACAGTGATAATAAAACTGATAAATTAATTGGTAAAATAGAATTACAATATCAATTAATGGATAATTTCAAAATCACTTCTAGATTAGGTTATTCAAGTGTATGGCAACAATCTAAAGGCTTTACTCCACTTCAATTCTATGGAGTTGGACATAATAGAACTAATGCTAATGCTGATTTATCTCCAAGAACTGAGGATGATCACAATAGAGTATCTGAAACTAAACAAAATTGGTTTAATTATTCATATGAACTTTTTGGTAATTATGATTTTAGTTTAAACGACGAGCATAATTTTAATGTTTTTGCTGGATTTACTATTGGAAAAGGCACTAACAATGGTCTTAGCGGAAGTAATGTTGATGTTCCTTTTAATTCTTGGACTTATGCGGATTTAAGTTCTGCTGCTGGTGGAATTGAAGATCAAAGTACTGGATCTTGGCAAAGTGTTAATAGAAGTGTTTCTTTAATGGGAAGAGTTGAATATGATTTTCAAGAAAAATACTTAGCTTCTGTAACTGTTAGAAGAGATGGTTCAACTAGTTTTGGAAAGAATAATAAGTTTGCTGTTTTCCCTTCTGCATCAATTGGATGGGTAGCATCAAATGAAGATTTTTTCAACTCTTCAGCTATTAACTTTTTAAAATTTAGAGCTAGTTATGGAACTGTAGGTAATGATAATGCATCTCCTCAATTCGGAACTATTTCAACTTTTCCAAAATACACTTTTGGAGAAACTATTTATTCAGGTTCTACTTTATTAGGAATTCCTAATAATGATGTTTCATGGGAAAATCAAACTCAGACAAATATTGGAGCTGATTTAAGAATGTTTGATTCTAAATTAAAATTTACAGCTGATTACTTTATTAAAACAGTTGATGACTTATTATTTAGTCCTACATTATCTCTTTACTTAGGTATCCCAAGTTATCCAGTTGCTAATATTGGAAAGACTGAAACAAAAGGATATGAACTTAGTTTATCATATGGTGATGAAATCGCTAAAAATGTAAGTTTCAATACTACATTTAATTTTACAGCTGCAGAAAACTTAGTTAAGGAAATTAATAATGGAGACAAGTATATTTGGGGAAGTGGTTATGGAATTCCTTTTACTAGCTTAACTCAATTTAGACAAGGTGAATCGCCTGGTATATTCTGGGGTTATAAAACTAATGGCATCTTCCAAAATCAAGCAGACATTGGAGCGCATGCTACTCAAAACAATGCACAGCCTGGAGATATCAGATTTGTTGATGTTGATGGAAATGGTAAAATTGACGCTGAGGATAGAACTAAAATTGGAGATCCATTTCCAGACTTTACTTTAGGATGGAACTTCGCATTAACTGTTTCAGATTTTGACTTATCTGTATTTACATACGCATCTGTTGGAAATGATATTTTTAGAGGATATGAAAGAGGGTTAAACTACACTAACAAATTTGCATCTGTTCTAAATAGATGGACAGGTGAAGGCACAAGCACTACTGAGCCTAGATATTCTTTTATAGATGCTAACAATAACAGTAGAGCTTCTGACAGATATGTTGAAGATGGTAGTTTTGTTAAAATCAAAAACATTCAGTTAGGTTATAATTTTTCTGAAGCCACTGCATCTAAGCTAGGCCTTAGTAGCTTAAGAGTTTATGCTCTTGCTAAAAATGCTTTTACATTCACTGATTACACAGGTTATGATCCTGAAATTTCTAACGGTGGAAGTCCAGTACTTGACACGGGTGTGGACAGAGGAACATATCCTTCTCCAAGAATTATATCACTTGGCTTAAATCTTAAATTTTAAAAATATATCACATGAAAAATAAAATTTTTAATAACATTTTAATAGTCATTCTTTCATTAGGCTTTTTTAGCTGTGAAGATTACGTTGACTATGAAGCATCTGAAGCATATACGATTGTTGCAGATGATTACTTTAAAACTTCTGCTGACTTTGAAGCAGCTTTAGTTGGAACTTATGATGTTCTTCAATGGAATATCTACAGTATAATGATTGGAGATATTGCTTCTGACAACTCATTGTGCGGAGGAGAAAGTGCTACTGATGTAGTTGGACTTCAAAAAATAGATGATATGATTCATGATCCAGTTAACGACCAATTAACTTCAACTTGGAAATGGATGTATGAAGGTATTAACAGAGCTAATTATTTAGTTGAAAATAAAGATAAAATACAATTTTCCAGAAAAGCTGAGCTTTATGGAGAGGTAGAGTTTTTAAGAGCTTACTTTTATTTTGAACTAGTTAAAATTTTTGGTGATGTTCCTTTGTTTACTACATCAAGATTAACTGCTGGAGATTCTGCAACTTTATCTAGATCTCCTAAAGCAGAAGTTTATGCTCAAATTGAGAAAGATTTAAAATCTGCAATAGCTTCACTTCCTGCTGCCAAGAGTACAGATGGTAGAGCAACTTCGTTTACTGCTCATGCTTTACTTGGAAAAGTTTATTTATACCAAAATAAATTTGATGAGACAGCTAATATTTTGGAACCTTTGATTGGGCTATATACACTTCCAGCTAATCCTCAAGATGTGTTTTTAACTTCTGGAGAAAATGGACCTGAGGCTGTATTTGAGGTACAACATTCAAAAAACTCTAACTGGTGGGACTGGGGTTTCCCTCAAGGATCTGAAGGGAGCTTCGGAATTATTCACCATGGAATTAGAGGATATAACGGAACAGTTTATGCTTCAGGATGGAGTTTTAACTTGCCTTCCAAAGATCTTTTTGACGCTTATTTAAATGACGATAAAAGAAAAAAGACTGCTGTACTAGATATAGTTGCTTGGGCAGCTGATACTGGAGCAGAATATACATCTGCGTATGAACACACAGGTTATTATAATCATAAATATATTCCTAGAGCTGGCTCAAGTGCTGCTCAACAAGAATTGAATTATGAAAACAATTATAGAGCTATTAGGTATGCTGATGTTCTATTAATGGCTGCTGAAGCTAATAACAGAAAATCTGCTTCAGATGATACAAAAGCTCAAAATTATTTAAATCAAGTTAGAGCTAGAGCATTTGGAGATGATTCAAAAGCTTCTTCTTCTACAGGGACTGCTTTAACTAGTGAAATTTGGGAAGAAAGAAGATTAGAGCTAGCTATGGAAGGTCACAGATTTTTTGATTTAGTTAGAACTGGTGAAGCTGCAACTAAAATTTCAGGTTTTGTAGCTGGTAAACACGAAGTGTTTCCAATTCCTCAAACGGAAATTGATATTTCTGGGTTAACTCAAAATTCAGGATACTAATACTTATACATAATAAATATGAAAAAAATAAATAAAATATTCACATTTTTCTTCTTGATCACTGCCTTTATTGGTTGTCAAGATGATTTTTTGGAGGAAATTGATTTTGGAATCGAAGCTCCTTCAAACGTTACGGCTAATTTTGTAATTACTCAAGATAATACAGGTTTAGTAACTATTACACCTGAAGCAGAAGGGGCTGTTAGTTTTGATATTTCTTCTTTTGGAGACAGCTCGTCAGATGCAGTTAGTGATATTAAACCTGGCTCAAGTGTTAGTCATACTTATGCGGAAGGTTCATTTGAAGTTAATATAACAGCAAATGGACTTAATGGTTTAAAAACATCTGCTAATGCACCTTTAACAGTTTCTTTCAAGGCACCTGAAAACTTAACTTTAACATTAGCTCCTGAAGCATTAACTCTTACGGTTTCAGCTAAAGCTGATTTTGCAACTTATTTTCACGTATACTTTGGAATAGAAGGAGAAGATCCTGTTGAGTTAGCTGTTGATGGATCGGTAAATTATACTTATCCAACTGGAGGTGATTATGATGTAAAAGTTATTGCTTTTAGTGGTGGCTCTGCTACAACTGAAAAAACAGAAACGGTAACTATGTTTACAGAAACCTTATTGCCTGTAGACTTTGAGAGTTTTGACACTAATGTTTTTATAAGTTTTGGAGGAACAAGTAATAGTGTTATCGACAATCCTGATTCATCTGGAAATTCATCAGCTAAAGTTGGAAAAGTTGTTAAAGGAGCTGGAGAAACTTGGGCAGGAAATGTCATTACAACTACTAATCCAATAAAAGATTTATCTATAAAAAATCAAATTAAAGTTAAGGTTTGGTCTCCTAGAGCCGGAGGAACTATGACGATGAAACTAGAAAACATCGATGATGCCGCTGTAAACAGCGGAGAAATTTCAGCAACTTTATCTGGAAATAAAGGTTGGGAAGAGGTTATTTTTGATATGAGTGCTATTGATTCATCTAAAGAATATAGAAAAATAGTTTGGTTCTTTGATTTAGGAACTATGGGTGAAGGTGGTGATGACTGGACTTTTTATGTTGATGATTTTTCACAAGATGCAAAAGTTACAGAACCTTTAACAGCAGCTCCTAAACCACTTGCTCATCCAGACAATGTAGTTTCAATTTTTAGTAACCAGTATACTAATGTAAATGTGTCTGAGTGGAATCCTAATTGGGGTCAATCAACAACATTAGAAACTGTCAAAATTGAGGGTAATGAAACTCTTTTATATCAAAACTTAAATTATTCAGGTTTGGTAACTAACTACGATCCTGGCACAGCTCTTACAGGTAAAACTTATGTTCATTTTGATTATTGGACAGTAGACGCAACCAAGCTAGGCTTAAAATTAGTTAATACAGCTTATGGTGATGGAGATCCTAAAAAAGAAGCGCTTGTTTCTGTTGATGCTATTACAAAAGGGGAGTGGGTAAGTGTAGACATTCCACTTTCTGACTACACAAATGACACTGCTAAGTTCATGCAGTTAGTTTGGGATGGTAGTGCCTCAAAAATTTGGATAGATAATCTATATTTCTATAACTTACCATCAGATGCTCCTACTGCTGCTGCTGCAGCACCTTCGGTTGCTTCA
>Ga0209502_10000482_pt1 | contig 42941 bp, 37 predicted proteins | sample ArcticOcean_MG_C_10_FD_187442 | JGI IMG/M metagenome (GOLD analysis project Ga0209502, IMG submission 187442) | Marine microbial communities from western Arctic Ocean - ArcticOcean_MG_CB11_90 (SPAdes) (version 2) | ecosystem: Environmental > Aquatic > Marine > Oceanic | place: Arctic Ocean... | reverse complement strand
AGATACAACGTCGCCGACTGGCACAACGTGGTCGTCAACTGGGCCACCTTGTGCGTCAGATGTTGGGTTGTCCGACGGGTTGTCCGATGGGTTGTCCGATGGGTTGTCCGACGGGTTGTCAGATGGGTTGTCAGATGGAGAATCCGCCGAGTTTCACTTCGAGGTATTCAGCAATGCCTTCGTGGCCGCCCTCTCGACCCAGGCCCGAGTCGCCCATGCCGCCGAACGGGGCTGCAGCCGATGTCGGGTTGACGTCATTGACGCCGATGATCCCGAATCGGAGGCGTTCGAACGTCCGCATGGCCGTCGACAGGTTTTGCGTGTACACGTAGGCGGCGAGCCCGTAGTTGGTGTCGTTAGCCATCGCAACGACTTCGTCGACGTCGCTGTAGGTGATGACCGGGGCCACTGGTCCAAAGGTCTCTTCACGTCGAATCAGCATGTTCTCGGTGACGCCGGTGACGAGGGTCGGTGCATAAAAATGCCCCCGATCGAAGGCTTCGCCGGTGAGCCGTTGACCGCCGACGGGAACCTCAGCACCCTTGGCCCGTGCGTCGTCGACCTGGTTGGCAACTTTGGCGACCGCTGCTTCGTTGATCAGCGGGCCGACACCGACACCTTCGTCCATACCGTTGCCGGCCTTGACGCGGCCGACGCGCTGGATCAATGTGTCAACGAATGCGTCATGCGCCGACTCGTGCACGTACAGGCGGTTCGGACTAATGCATGCTTGACCCGAATTAAGGAACTTTAAGGCCGCTGCGCCCTTCGCTGCGTGCACCGGATCGGCATCGGGGAACACGATGAATGGCGCGTGTCCTCCGAGTTCGACCGAGACGCGCTTGAGGTTGCTGGCTGCTGATCCAGCAAGCATCTTGCCGACCGCTGTCGACCCGGTAAACGTGAGCTTGCGAACGCGCTCGTCCGTGCAGAACACCTCGCCGATCGGCTTGGGGTCCAGAGCTGTGACGAGGTTGACGACGCCGGCAGGAGCACCAACGTCGGCGAATATCTGGAAGATCGCGCGGGCACAGAGCGGCGTTGCCTCTGCGGCTTTCAGCACGAGCGTGCAGCCTGCCGCAAGCGCCGGACCCATCTTTCTGGTCAGCATTGAGATCGGGTAATTCCACGGCGTGATTGCAGCAACGACGCCGACCGGTTGCTTGAGGACGAGAAAGCGTTGATCGGCACGGGCCGACGGCAACCACTCCCCTGCCACGCGCTTTGCTTCTTCGGCGTACCAGCGGAGAAAGTCGGCGCCGTACTTCACTTCGGCGGCCGATGCCTTCAGCGGCTTGCCCTGCTCGCGCGTCATCAGCTCGGCGAGTTCCTTCGACCTTTCGGTCATTAACTGCCAGGCGCGATACAACAAGTCAGCGCGCTCGTACGCCGTTGTTTGGGACCATGATCCGAATGCCGCATCAGCTGCAGCGACTGCCGCTCGGGCATCGTCGGCACCGCCATCTGGCACCGTGTCGATCACCTCGCCCGTTGCAGGGTTGGTCACCTCGAACCTTTGCCCCGATGTTGCCTCGACCCACTCACCATTGATGAACATGTCGCGCAGCGTAGAACCCGCCTCACTGTTGCGACGAGATGCGACGAGATATGACGAGATATGACGAGATATGACGAGATACAAGGTTGTGCCAGCCCACGGTGACACTCGGATCCGAGGGTTGTCTCTCGGTACTGTCGCCCTTATGGACACACATCAGTGGTTGGAAGATGTCGAGGGCGACGACCCATTGGCATGGGTAACTCAGCGCAACGCTGTTGCCGAGGCAACGCTTTTCGTCGACCCACAATTCGAACCGATCAGGGCGTCAACGCTCGATGTACTCGAAGCCGATGACCGCATCGCGTACCCATCTCGCCATGGCGACCTCGTCCACAACTTTTGGACCGATGCCGAACACCGTCGCGGTCTCCTGCGGCGCACGACGTGGGCCGATTACGTCGGCGGCGAGCCCCAGTGGGAGACGATCCTCGACCTTGATGCGTTGTGCACGACCGAGGACGAGTCGTGGGTCTTCCGTGGCTCATCGACGCTGCGCCCTGGTCGGCGGCGAGCGCTCATCGAGCTGTCGCCCGGCGGTTCCGACGCTTCGGTGACGCGCGAGTTCGACCTCGTCGAGAAGCGGTTTATTCCTGAGTCGGCGGGCGGCTTCGTTCGCCCCCTTGCCAAAGGCAGCCTGACGTGGATCGATGCCGACACGGTCTACGTGACCAGCGACTTCGGGCCGGGCAGTCTGACCCGGTCGGGGTATCCACGAACCGTTCGGCGTTGGACCCGCGGAACACCGATCGTCGACGCTGAGATCGTCTTCGAGGGCGACGAGGCCGATGTCGCCGTCGGTGTTGGCGTGTCGTCGATGGACGGCTTCCGACATCACGTCATCGAGCGCGCCCCCGACTTCTTCACGACGCAAACATCAATCCTGCGCGACGGCGAGTTCGTGTCTGTTGACGTTCCCGACGATGCCGAGGTCAGCTTCCACGAACGATGGATTTTCATCACGCCGCGTGCCAATTTCGAACATCGGGGCCAGTCATTCCCCACCGGATCACTGCTCGTTAGCGAGCTCGACGGCTTCCTTGCCGGCACCTCAGAACTCACCGCACTGTTCACCCCAACGGAAACGGCATCGCTCGGTGGCTTTTGCTGTACCCGCAGCCATGTTGTACTCAACGTGCTCGATGACGTACGCAACGCACTCTCGGTTGCCACCCCACCCGGGTCACTAAGCGGTCGCTGGAGCATCGCGGCACTCTCGGGTGCGCCAGATGCCTGGACCCTGTCGGCAAGTGCGGTCGACGGAGCCGAACGCGACGACATTTGGCTCGTCGGTACCGACTTCGTCACTCCAGAATCGCTGTTCGTGATGTCACTCGATCGCGACGAAGCCCCACAACTTCTCAGCCAGGCACCGGCCCGCTTCGATGCAAGCGATCTCGCGATCGAGCAGCACTTCGCCGCGAGCGCAGATGGAACACGCATCCCGTACTTTGTCGTCGGGTCGAATGACGCCCTCGCGACGACCGACGGATCGCGCCCCACGCTGTTGAGCGGCTACGGCGGCTTCGAAATAGCGCGCACCGCTGCGTACTCGGCGGTCATCGGCAGGTCATGGCTGAGCAGCGAATCTGGTGTCGGCGGCGTCTACGTGCTCGCCAACATCCGCGGTGGCGGTGAGTATGGGCCGGCGTGGCATCGTGCCGGGCTGCGCGAGAAACGTCCCCGCGTGTACGAAGACTTCGAGGCAGTCGCCCGAGCGATCGTCGCCCGTGGCGTCACATCGCCCGGACGACTCGGCATTTCGGGAGGCAGTAACGGAGGGCTGCTGGTTGGCAACATGTACGTCCGCACCCCCGAGCTCTTCGGCGCTGTCGTGTGCCAGGTCCCCCTCCTCGACATGAAGCGCTACCACCTCCTCCTGGCTGGCGCCTCGTGGATGGCGGAGTACGGCGATCCCGATGAACCCAGCGACTGGGCCTATCTGCAGGGATACTCGCCGTATCACCTCGTCGATCCCGATGTGGACTATCCGCCGATGCTGCTGACGACCTCGACGCGCGACGACCGGGTTCATCCCGGCCACGCCCGCAAGATGGCCGCGCTCCTCGAAGCAGCTGACAAGGACGTCACCTACTGGGAGAACATCGAGGGCGGTCACGGTGGAGCAGCCGATGCGGGTCAGCAGGCCACCATGCAGGCCCTCATCTTTACATTCCTCCGCACGCGCCTCACCTGAAAATCCCTTTCGCGAAACTCCCCGTTTGCGTCGAATAACTCGTTGGAAAACACATGAGAAGCTCGACACCAACGTTGGGTTGGCAAAGTGGCAACATTGTTGGATGCAACGACGAGCTGGCCTGGCTGTTCTCTCCGTACTCGCATTGATCAGCGCAGCATGCTCCGGCAGCAGCGATGACGCAGCACCGAACTCCGATGCACCAACAGTTGCAGAGGCGCCGACGACGGACCCTCCAACCACCGATGAGCCCATCGAGAATCCACCTGCCACCAATGCACCGGACGAAGCCACCCAGCCGTCGTTGACGGACAGCCTGGCGGTGGTCAAGCCTGGCTTCGTCATTTCGCCAGGCGTCGAACAAGTCGCGATCACGGGCGCCACGCCAGGATCGGCCATCAGCATCGTCACGACGACTATGGCAGATCAGCGAATGCCTGTAGGCGCTGTCAACGCACCGCCAGACGGGGGCGAGGTCGACGGTTACGGCTCGTTCTTGTTCCGCAACCTCGACGCCACGACGGACTGGCGTCTCGTCGTCGACGGCGCCAGCATCACCGAACCGATTGACGTGCTCGCTCGCGACGAACATCCTGACCCTGCGTTCTTCGCCGAACAGAGCTTGGCACCTGGAGTGAACTACATCGAGATGCGCGACGGTACGACGCTGAGTGCCAACGTCGTCCTGCCTGGGCCAATCGAGGACGGGCCCTACCCAACGGTCGTCGAGTACTCGGGCTACACACCGGCTGACCCGAACGGGACGGGCTTCAAGGATCTCTTTACACCGCTCGGCTACGCCTACGTCGGTGTCAACATGCGCGGCACCGGCTGCTCGGGTGGCTCGTTCCGCTACTTCGAGTACGTGCAGAGCACCGATGGATACGACGCCGTCGAAGCCGTAGCTGCGCAGCCTTGGGTCTTTGAGAACCACGTCGGTATGGTCGGTGTGAGCTACCCCGGCATCAGCCAACTCTTTGTTGCACAAACCCAGCCACCGAGCCTGGCGGCCATCACCCCGTTCTCGGTGATCGACGACAGCTACAACTCGACGCTGTACCCCGGCGGCATCTTGAACACCGGCTTCGCTGTCGAGTGGACACAAGACCGCGTCGACAACGGCAAGCCGGCGATCACCCCGACAGGCGAGATTATCGAAACAGGCGGCCAGGGCTGGGCGAAAGACGCAATAACCGCTGGCGACGACGTGTGCGCAGCGAACCAGTCTTTGCGGATGCAGAACCCCGAGCTCGTCGCAGAGATCTTCGACTCGCCGTTCGTTGACTCGAGCGACAACACCGACGGCCTTTCGCCACGGCTGTTCGTCGGCAAGATCAACGTTCCGACCTTTATCGCGGGCGCCTGGCAGGACGAGCAAACCGGCGGTCGCTTCCCGACAATGCTGGATCGATTCACCGGCACCGACAAGTTCTACGTGTCGCTGATGAACGGCTTGCACACCGAGTCGATTGGGCCGGCCAACTTCCCGCGCTGGGTCGAGTTCCTTGACCTCTACGTCGCCAATCGCGCCCCCACCCTCGACACCGCGCGAGTGATCGCGCCGATCCTCGCCAGTGGCATCTTCGGCACCGGGGAACTCGCCCTGCCTGCCGACCGCTTCGCCGGCATGGCCTACGAAGATGCATTGGCGGCGTTCGAAGCCGAACCCAGCATTCGGGTCCTGTTCGAAGAGGGAGCAGCCGATGGCACAGCTGCACGCACCCCACTTCCCCGGTTCGTCGAAGAGTTCGAGTCCTGGCCGATCCCGTCGCTCGAAGCCACCGAGTGGTTCTTCGGCAATGACGGCAGCCTCGGTGACACCGCAGCCGAGACGGCGAGCCAGACCGAATACCTCGCCCTCCCCGACGGCATACCGGCGACCTTCCTCGCCGAGGAGTCAGCCGGGAATAGCGGTGACATCTGGAAGCTCGACGTCCAGTGGGACTGGCAGCAAAACGCGCCCGGCACCGCTGCAAACTTCATCACCAAGCCGCTCAGTGAGACTGTCACGATGGCTGGTTCCGGATCAGCCGACCTGTGGGTGCAGTCGAGCGTCGGCGACACCGACCTTGAGGTGACCATCAGCGAAGTGCGACCTGACGGGCAGGAAATGTACGTCCAGTCGGGCTGGCTGCGCGCCAGTCACCGTGCACTTGATGTCGCCGAGTCAAGTGCGCTGCAACCCGCCCACACCCATCGGGCAGGCGACGTCGAGCAGCTTCCCGACGGCGAGTTCGCTCCGGTGCGCGTCGAGATCTTCCCCTTTGCCCACGTCTTTCGCGCCGGCTCACAGATCCGCATTTCGGTCGATGCGCCGGGCAACAACCGGCCGGTTTGGATCTTCGACACGATCAGCGGCGGCGAACAGGTCACGATTGGCCTCGGCGGAGCCGTTGCCAGCAAGGTCGTTCTCCCTGTCGTCCCGGGCATCAACCCGCCCGCCGCATACCCGGAATGCGGCAGCCTTCGCGGCCAACCCTGTCGCGCCTTCCCCGGCTGAGCGTGCCGTTTGCGTCGAAGTCCTCGCATGGATACCAACGGGTTCTTCGACGCAAACGTGAAGGGGGAATCCGCATCCGTGGTTGACTCTGCTGCATGGGTGAAGCAACAGACCATCGCAAGGAGCTCGCCGAGTTCCTGCGGGCGCGTCGTGAGGCGACGCGGCCCGAGCAAGTCGGCCTGCCTCCCGGCCGCGGTCGGCGAACCCCCGGGCTCCGCCGTGAAGAGGTAGCGCTCCTCGCTGGCGTCTCAGTCACCTGGTACACATGGCTGGAACAGGGCCGGCGGATCAACGCATCCGACGACGTGCTGTTGGCAATCGGCCGGGCGCTTCGCCTCGACGACGCAGGCCAAGAACACCTCATTGCACTGACCGACCCGGGTACGGCATCCGTCGAGGCGCCGTCTGAGGCACCGAGTGCGCTCGTCCGCCTCCTCGACTCCCTCATGCCGTCGCCGGCATACGTTCTCGGGCCGCACTGGGAGTTCGTTGCATGGAACACCGCCCAGGCTCGGTTGTACCCGCGCATTGTCGAACTCGAACCGCCACGCCGCAACCTGCTCTGGGTGCTCTTTGCCGACACGGCAACACGAGACCTCATCGTCGACTGGGACATTCACGCCCGTCAGGCACTCGCTGAGTTCCGTTCGGCGACATCGTCGGTGCGTCACGACCCAGCAATGACCGAACTCGTCGCCATCTTGACCGAAGAGAGCCAAGAGTTCGCGGCCTGGTGGCCAGAACACGACGTGTCCGGCTTCGAGACTCGCCTTCGACGTTTTTCTCATCCAGCAGCTGGCGAACTTACCTTTGAGTATCAGCAGCTCACGCCGGCCGAGTGGCCATACCTCAGGGTGGTTGCGCAGCTCAGCGTCCCCGGCGACGATTCGGCCGAACGACTCGCCGTCAAGCACTACCTCGTCTAGCCGCCGCAGCCGTCTGAAGGACCGGTGCTTGCCGGGCTCAAGCCGATCATTGGCCAGATTTGGCGCGCCGCGTCAACAGCTGGCCTGGGACTGCCAACACCCGGTCGAGTGGCCCTCGTTCTCGAGCACCCCCTCAAGACGCGATACAACAGTGGTGGAAGCCGCGATCGAGGAGAACAGAAATGGCCAAGACGGAACCCACCAGCGATCGGATGACCGTCTATGCCCTGACCGACAAGTTTCGGTCCGAGTCGGGCACGGTGTTCGTGTCCGGGGTCCAAGCAGTGGCGCGTATCGCAGTCGATCAACTCCGTATTGATCGCAAGCTCGGCCTGACCACCGCTGCGTTCGCATCTGGCTACCAAGGCTCCCCGGTCGGCACCTACACCGAAGAACTGCAACGTGCGTCCGCCACGGTCCCCGATCTCCCCATCGTGATCCAGCCCGGCGTCAACGAAGAACTTGCCGCCACCGCCGTGATGGGCAGCCAACTCGCCATGACGCTCGACGACGCCAAGTACGACGGCGTCGTTGGCATTTGGTACGGCAAGGGCCCCGGCTTCGACCGGAGTAGCGATGCGATTCGCCATGCCGTTTTCGCCGGCACGTCGCAACACGGCGGCGTGATTGCCGTCGTCGGCGATGACCCGGCCGCCAAGTCGTCGACAGTCCCGTCATCGAGTGACGCGACCGCCGTTGACCTCCACATGCCGCTGCTGTTCCCCGGCGACGCGCAAGAAGCCCTCGACCTCAGCCGCCATGCCGTTGCGCTCTCGCGAGCATGTGGACTGTGGGCGGCCTTCAAGTTGGTCACCGCAGTAGCCGACGGCACCGGCACCATCGACGTTGACCTCGATCGGGTGCAACCCAAGTCCCCGGTGATCGAAGTGGATGGCCATCCGTTCGTCCCGCATCCGAACGGTCGCCTACTGACTCCGTACACCCTCGACATGGAGATCGAGTTTCAACAACTGCGCACCCCGATGGCACGCCAATACGGCGTCGACAATCAACTTAATCGAGTGAGCGTCCGAAGCGGCGACGATTGGCTCGGGATCGCCGCCTGTGGGCACACGTTCCACGAGATGCGCGAAGCGCTGTCTGTTCTCGGGTTCCGCAGCGACGACGATCTTCGCGCCGCCGGCATCCGGCTCTTCCAGCTCCTGATGCCGGTTCCACTCGACCCCGGCCAGGTACGGGAGTTCGCCGATGGCCTCGATGAACTCATCGTGGTCGAAGAGAAGAACCCCACCCTCGAAGGATTGATCAAAAGCGCGCTCTACGACGGCGCCCACGTCACCGGCAAGGTCGGGCCACGCATCGTTGGCCGCCACGACGAGCACGGCAACGTCCTCGTCAACGGCTTCGGCACGCTCGACGTCGACAAGCTGCTGGCGCCGCTTCACGAACGGATCAGTGCCCGAATTGGCCACCGCATGCCGCCACTCGAAGAGATCATTCCACCCCAACGCGAGCTCATCCCACTGACGGTCAACCGCACACCGTTCTACTGCTCCGGCTGCCCACACAACGCGAGCACTCGCGCCGAGCCGGGAACCCTCGTCGGCGGCGGCATCGGGTGTCACTCGATGGTCGCCTTCATGGAACCAGAGCGAGTCGGCGACATCGTCGGACTGACGCAAATGGGCGGTGAAGGCGCTCAGTGGATCGGCATCTCGCCCTTCATCGAACGCGACCACCTGATTCAGAACATCGGTGACGGCACCTTCTTCCACTCCGGCTCCCTGGCCGTGCGCGCCGCAGTGGCAGCCAACGTCGACATCACCTACAAGCTGCTGTACAACGGCACGGTGGCGATGACGGGCGGACAAGACCCGCAGGGTCAAATGTCGGTGCCCGACGTCGCCCACCTCCTGCGAATCGAAGGCGTCAAGCGGATCATCGTGACGAGCGACGATCCCAGTCGTCATGCCCGCGCCGACTTTCCCGCAGGTGTCGACCTCTGGGATCGCAGCCGCCTCATCGAGGCCCAACAGGAACTCGCCAAGGTCAAAGGCGTCACCGTCCTCATCCACGATCAGGCATGTGCTGCCGAACAGCGCCGCGGCCGTTCGCGTGGCACCGTCGCGACACCGAACTTCCGAGTGGTTATCAACGAGCGCGTCTGCGAAGGCTGCGGCGACTGCGGCGACGTCAGCAACTGCCTGTCAGTGCAACCCGTCGACACCCCGTTTGGACGAAAGACACGCATCCATCAGGGCAGTTGCAACTTCGACTTCTCATGCATGAAGGGCGACTGTCCGTCATTCGCTACCGTCGAACTGGTCGAGTCGGCCAACGAACCACGGTCACTTCCGTCGCCGCCGACCGACATTGCCAACCCATCTGCTCCGATCGTCAACGCCGATGCGTTCACGGTCCGCCTGACCGGCATCGGTGGCACGGGAGTGATCACTGTCAGCCAGATTGTGGGAACCGCAGCGATGCTCGCCGACCGCACCGTGCGCGGCCTCGACCAAACCGGCCTCTCACAGAAGGCCGGCCCGGTCGTGAGCGACCTGATCATCACGACCGATGCCGCACCGGCTTCGAACCACGGCAACGCATCAGGCATCGACACGATCCTCGGGTTTGACTTCCTGGTTGCAGCGCAGCCAGCGAACCTCAATGGCGCTCGGGTCGACCGCACCGTCATGGTTGCTTCGACCAATGCCGTCCCGACCGGTTCCATGGTCACCCAACCCGGTCTCCGCCTGCCCAGCGGTAACGACCTGGTCGAACGAGTCGGGTCGGTCACTCGAGCCGATGACAACCGGTTTCTCGACGCAGCGGCGCTCGCTGAAGGTCTGCTCGGATCGACGACGACTACCAACCTCCTCGTGCTCGGCGCCGCTGTTCAGTGCGGTGCCTTGCCGCTCCCAGTCGAAGCAGTTGAGCGCGCCATCGAACTCAACGGCGTCGCAGTTGCCAAGAACCTCGATGCGTTCCGTTGGGGACGTGCGTGGATCGACAACCCACAGCAAGTCGAACGGGCGGCCAATCTTGCGGTACACGTTGCACCTGAGACAACTCTGCAGCTGTTTGAACGACTGGCGGGCGACCTGGTCGACTATCAGTCCAAGGAATACGCCGCTCGATTCCGCTCGGTCATCGCCACCGCTCAGCGAGCCGAGCAACAACTCGATCAAGACGACCAGTTCACCCGCGCCGTGGTGATCCACCTCCACAAGCTGATGGCGTACAAGGACGAGTACGAGGTCGCCCGCTTGCTCCTCGACGACGAGGCCACCGCCGGGTATAAGGCCATCGGAGGCGCCACCACCAAGGTCACCTATCACCTGCATCCGCCGATGCTGAGGTCGCTCGGCCTCGACCGCAAGCTCGAGTTACGGCGCAGCGCGCCACCAGTACTCGCGGCGCTGCGTGCCAGCAAACGCGTACGCGGCACCCTTGCCGACCCCTTCCGCTGGGCCGCTGTGCGTCAGCTCGAACGGGCCATGATTCCCGAGTACGTCGAGGCCATCGAACTACTCTGCCAACGCTTGTCAACCGAGACCCTCGACGAAGCCGTCGCCATTGCGTCGCTACCCGACCAGGTGCGCGGTTACGAAACCCTCAAGGTCACACGGGCCACGGCGTATCGAGCTGAACTGGCTGACCGGATGCAGACCTGGGCCACGACCCGCTAATCGCTTCAAACTCCGAATCGAGGCCACGCCTCTACGCTGCGAACATGGCTGCACCGACACGACGGCGACGTCTTTGGGAGATCGTTGGGCGTCTGTGGCGAGAACTCCACGAGGACGGCCTATTCGATACCGCAGCCGGTGTTGCCTTCTGGCTCCTACTCAGCATCCCTGCTGCGCTGCTCGCCACGCTGTCATCAGTGTCGCTACTCGGCGAGAACTTAACAGCCGATCTCCAAGCGTCGATCAACGAGTTCATCGACCGCACGTTCACCACTGAGTCGTCGACTATTCGCGACGCTGTTGAGGGTCTGTTCGATCAGAATCGGCCTGGCGTCTTGAGCGTTTCGGTCGCCGTGGCGATCTTCACCCTGTCACGTGGCTTCGCTGGGCTGATCAGAGCCCTCGACGTCGCCTATGACGTCGAGGAGAGCCGACGGTTTTTCCGACTCCGTATAACCGCCATTGCAATGGCGCTCGGCACCATGATCACGGTGGCGATTTCGACTGCCCTGTGGGTGTCGCTCCGCTCCGCGGGGGTTCCGAGCCTGCTTCGCATCGTGCTTGCCCTCACCATTCTCATCGTCTGGGCTGCCACGATTTTTCACGTTGGCCCACACCACCGAACACCTTGGCGATTCGACCTGCCCGGTGCGATATTCACCGCAATCGGCTGGCTCGCCGTCTCAGTCGGATTCGGGTTCTACGTCCGCGTGGCCGTCTCAGGCAATGAGATCGTCGGTGCCGCCGGCACCGCGCTGCTCGCCCTCACCTGGCTCTGGCTGGTGTGCCTCGTCTTGCTGATCGGCGCCGAGCTGAACGAGATCCTGGCAGCCCGCGCCGGAGTGGTCTCCGCGCCGCGCGAGATGGGCGTCGACGTCCGTGGTCGAATCGCAGCCCGGCGTCGCCGCTGAATCAGCAATCCGTGCGGGCGGCGCCCCGATGAACCATATCCTGAGGCCGCTATGACCCCGTTGTCCATCGTTCTGCTCGTCGGCGGCGTGATAGCCCTGGTGCTCGGCGCCGAAGCCCTCATCCGCGGCGCGACACGAATCGCCGCTCGCACCGGCTTGTCGACAGTCGTCATTGGACTGACTGTTGTTGCGTTCGGCACCTCGGCCCCCGAACTCGCCGTGAGCGTCGGTGACGTGGTCCGTGGCGGCGACGAGGCGGGCGGAATCGCCCTCGGCAACGTCGTTGGCTCCAACATCGCCAACGTCCTCCTCGCCCTCGGCATCTCAGCTGCCGTCGGCGGCTCACTGGTCGTTGCCCGACGGATCATCCGAATCGACGTCCCGATCATGATCGGCGCATCTGTGCTGGTCTTACTCATGTCGCTCAACGGAGAGATCGACCGACTCGAGGGGTTCTCTCTCGTCACGTTGCTGGTGGTCTATGTCACCTGGACTGTGGTGTCAGCCCGACAGGGCAACAACGACATTCGGCTCGACCTCAACGACGACCCGTCCAACGAAGCGCTCGCCGAAGCCCCCGTGTGGAAAGACCTGGGATTCATCGCCGCAGGCCTCGCACTACTCGTCGGCGGGTCGCAGGCGCTGGTGTCGGCCGCTACCGACATCGCGGCAGAACTCGGCGTCAGCGACCTGGTGATCGGCTTGACCGTTGTCGCCATCGGTACCTCGCTTCCCGAGGTCGCCACGTCCGTCCTCGCTGCACTTCGCGGCGAGCGCGACCTGGCGGTCGGCAACGCAATCGGCTCGAACCTGTTCAACCTGCTCGCGGTGCTCGGCGTCACAGCTTCGGTCTCGCCGAACGTCATTCCGGTTGCTCACGGTGCGATCCAAGTCGACATCCCTGTCATGATCGCCGTGGCCGTTGCCTGCGTGCCAATCTTCGCCAACGGCCACGTGCTTGCCCGCTGGGAAGGTGCGCTCTTCTTCCTGTTCTACATCGGATACATCACCTGGCTGATCCTCGATGCAGCGGACCACAGCGTGCGTACCGACTACGGCAACGCCATGCTCTACTTCGTCATCCCGATCACAGCACTCACCCTGACGGTGATCGGCGTGCGCTCACAGCGCAAGGAGCTCAGCGCTCGTTGATCGCAAGTGCGGCGCCAACAATGCCGCTGTTGTTCGCCATTTGTGCCGGGACGATCTCGGTCGCGATGTCAATTTCTGGGAGCCACTTGTGTGACTTTTTGCTCGCGCCGCCGCCGACGATGAAAAGGTCAGGCGAGAACAACGCTTCGACATGCAACAGATAGTGCTCGACGCGCTTGGCCCATTCAGACCAGCGGAGATTCTCGCGATCACGGGCCTTCGCGGCGGCACGACTTTCGGCGTCGACGCCATCAAGCTCCAGATGACCGAGCTCAGTGTTTGGAACCAAGACTCCATCGATGAACAGGCCAGATCCGATTCCGGTACCAAAGGTCAGCATCATCACGACCCCCTTGCGACCAGCGCCCGCACCGAAGCGCATCTCGGCGACGCCCGCAGCATCAGCGTCGTTGAGCATGTGCACGTCGAGGCCGCTCGATGCGGAGAACAGCGCATCGGCGTCGACGTCAATCCAGCTCTTGTCGATGTTCGCCGCGGAGCCCACGACACCGTGGCGTACAACGGCAGGGAAGGCGACACCGATTGGTCCCCCCCACCGATGGTGCGTAACAAGTTCGTTGAGTACCTCTGCCATTGCCTCGGGGGTTGCCGGTTGCGGGGTGTCAATACGGATCCGATCCGACACCAACTCTCCAGTCGAGATGTCGACGATCGCCGCCTTCATTCCGCTTCCACCGATGTCGATTCCAAACCCGAGTTGCTGCTCCGTCACGCCAAAGCACGGTATCGCTGAACATCGCAGCTGAACAGCGTCGTCTACCACTCCGCACGGGTTGTTCGGCGGTGCACTTCTCTCAACATCGACGACTTGTCACCCGGCGACGGGTCGACGGGCTTCCGACCAGGTCATCCCCTGCTCAGAGTTGATCTCACGCGGCAATCCGAGGACGTGCTCGGCAACGATGTTCCGTTGGACTGCAAAGGTCCCGCCACCCAGCGTCAGTGCAGGGTGGAACAGATAGCCGAAGTGCCAGATCGGGTCGACATCGTCAAATCCATTGAGCCCACCCAGATTGTTCTCGGTCGGCCCCGACTGCATCGATGACGGGATCTCACCCGCCGGACCTGAGCCGGCGAGCATGCCGTTTGTTCCGCTGAGCGCCTTGGCCAGCGCCATGACCTTCTGGCCGTGTTCGTCAGCCATAATCTTCAAGATCGATGCTTCAGGGCCCGGAGTTTTGCCGTTCAATGTTGCCGAGAGGCTACGCAGCCGGTTGAGGCGGAGGAGTTCGGCGTCGATGTGCAGCTTTGCCGCCTCCTCGCGTAGCGCCGGGTCGCTCAGGCCACCGGAATCGCGCACCTGGTCGAGCAGCTGTTCAGCAGACGGACCGACCCCCCAGAGCGAACCAGATGACGACAGCGACACCCGCTCGTTGGATAACGTCACCTTGGCCAACCGCCATCCGTCACCTTCTTCGCCGACACGCAGCGAGACCGGCAGCCGCATGTCGTCGAAGAACACCTGGTTGAACGAGTGCGCCGTGGTCATGTCGACAATGGGGCTCATTGTGAGGCCAGGCGTGTCCATCGGGCAGATGAAATATGAGATGCCCTTGTGTTTTGGCTGGTCAGGGTCGGTGCGGGCAATCAGGATGCCGAACTTGCTGTGGTGTGCACCAGACGACCAGATCTTGGACCCGTTGACGATGTACTCGTCGCCATCGCGTACGGCAGTCGTGGCCAGGTTCGCCAAGTCGCTCCCGGCCTCGGTCTCAGAAAACAGTTGGCTCCAGAACTCTTCACCGCTGAAGATTTTCGGCAAGTAGCGGTCCTGCTGTTCCTGGCTACCGGCGAGCAGGATGGTCGGCGCCGCCCAGCCGATGCCGATTGCGTTACCCGGTCGCCCGATACCGGCCGTGTCGAGTTCCTGATCGATGACGATCTGTTCGATCGGGCTCGCCTCGACTCCATAGGGCTTGGGCCAGTGAGGCACGACATATCCGGCTTCGGCAAGCTCTTTCCCAGTCGGATTGGGATTGTTGGCAATCCACGCTCGAACGGCGACACGCGCAGGGTGGTCGTCAGCGGGAAGATCGAAATCCATTGCAGCAGTCTTGCTTATTCGGCTCGTCGAGCCGAAGGCGACGCCGAGCCGGCCCATACATCCATCAACCTGGAACCTCCGGTCTCCGAATTCGCGCGTCTCCGGGCCGACAGAACGTCACACTTTGATCTGACCAGAACGTGACGACCAGAACGTGACGCAGCCGAGCGGTTAACGGATGACTTTGACCGATTTACGCCAGGCACTGAAGCTGCTGATCGAGCCGTTACTCGGCCTGGCCAGCCAGGGCCAGGGGTGCGTCTCGGCAGGCACCACGGCCTCGGCCCTCCGCCGGAAGCCCGGAACCGGAGCAAAAGTCACGGCGACCGCTCGATCCTTCAACACTTCGACCGGGTCACCGAGGTGCAGCTCAAGCTGATGTGTCTCGCCCAATTCGGCGAGTGTCTCGGTGAGATAGACCAGCCGCTTCGAGCTGAGCTGCAATCCGCTGAGCAAGGCTTCGTCGAAGACGAACACAACGGGCAATTCGGCGTGAGCTCGTAGCGCCGAGTCTGCGAGACCAAGTGATTCAGCAGTCAGCCACACCGTGTCGACAGGGCGTGTCTGGACGATGTGTTTCGGCCCACTCGTTCGGATGCCGTGCGGGTCACGGCGCAACTCGACAGGCTGTGCAGCCGGGCTCAGTGGAGGGTTCGCCGGCCAATCCTTGATTGGACACCACTGCTCGACCTCGCACATGTTGCAGAGCACCTTCGCCCGCTTCTCAACTTGGTAGCGGCTGAACCCGTAGTGCTGCGACGACCCAACCCCAGTCGACCACTGCCACCCGAGCCGGTTCGCCGCACGAGAGCCGTCCAGCAGATGCTGGAAAAAGTAGTCCTCACCGTCTTGCCACGCCATCCCATTGCGCACGGACCAGTGGCTCGACAACCACATCCGCGTCTGATTGACGAGCCAACCGTCTGTCGTCAGCTCACCCATGGTGTTATTCATGCACGCCATCCGCCGGTCCCATCCGGTGGTGACATCTGACGCCGTCGTCGGAGGCAGCGCGTTGCGAACACCGTTCCGCGTCTTCGCCCCGAGGCGCGAGTACCAGTGCCGGGCGAACTCCTGCCAGAGCAGCTCATCACGGAACTTCTTCACGTCGCGTTCGGGCCCACCAGCAACGTGTTGCCATACCTGCGGGAGCGTGAGTAGCCCGTGCCTGATGTAGGGCGACAGGGCCGAAGCGCCGCGCCGCGCAACAGGCAACACTTCGCTGCGATTCCGGGCGTAGCCACTCACATCAAATGCAGCGAGGGCTGTATTGGCGCCACGTTGGCCACCGCGGAACTCGACCGATCCGGCGACGTCGTCACAGACAAGATGCCCGAGGTACGCCGCCACGAACGCCTCCGCTGCCGCACGGCCGATGTCAGGCGTAGGGAGCAAACTCATCTCGTCACCCGCCGCCGATTTCGTGATTTGTTTGCGCGCCTACTACGCAGATTCATCACGAGATACGACGGATTCGGATTGGGCCCTGAGCGGTCGAGGGATCGACAACACGGCCCTGCTGGGTCATCTCGACGTCGCCCGAAGCAACCAACCTCCGTGCTGCCATCCGTGCCGGTTCCATGAGATTGCGCCAGACCGCTTCTGACTCGGTGCCGCCGACGACCTTGGCCGCCTCGGAAGGGCAAATGGTCTTACCGTTCCCACACTGCTCGAGGAGCTCCTGGATGGCCACCTCGAGCTCCCGATCGACCGGCTTTATTTTGCGCTTTCGACACCGGTCCGAGCAATACCGGACCTCATCCCAGTTCCGCTCCCACTTCTTACGCCACTCAATGGTCCGCCCACAAGAATCACAAGTCTTCGGTTCCATATTCACCAATCGAACATTAGAAGCCCGCCACGAAACATGGCCACCCGACCACGAAGTTCGCACACGGATTTGATGGGCAGGGAACCGACCCAGCCATCGCGAAGTCAGACGTATTTCCAACCAAAGCGGCCCTTGATGCAGAGCATGCCGTTGGTGACCTCATGGTCGGCGGGGCTGGTGACCTTGACGATCTGGTTGTCTTGAACGTGGAGTTCGAGGTTGCAGCCAACACCGCAGTACGAGCAAACGGTTTGGGTGACGGTCTGCTCTTGTTCGCGCCAGTTGTTCTCTTGGCGGAGATCGAACTCGGTCTTGAACTGCAGGGCGTTGGTCGGACACACCGCAATGCAGTTACCGCAATAGACACAGGCCGATTCGGGCAGGGCGACGTCGAACTCGGTGGAGATCCGGTTGTCGAAGCCTCGGCCGGACATGGCAATGGCAAACGTGAACTGGGCTTCTTCACCACAGGCGTCGACGCACTTGTAGCAGAGGACGCACTTGTCGTAGTCCCGGATGTACAGGTTGTCTTGGATCTTGACGGGCTGGTCGAACCGCTCGGCACCCTCGGCGTAACGCGTGATGTCGACGCCGTACTCGGTCGACCACTCGTTGATCTGCGGGGCTTCGCTCAGGTCATTTGCCGTGCCGAGGAACTCAAGCACCATCTTGCGGCTGTGCTTCACCCGGTCCGAGTCGGTCGAAATAACCATCGCCTCTTCGACGGGACGTGAGCATGATGGAACAAGCGTCCGGTTGCCTTCGACCTCAACGACACAGACGCGACACGCGTTGACTGGAGTAAGGTTCTCGGCGTAACAGATGGTCGGTGTGTCGATGCCAGCCTGGGTGCAGGCGGTGAGAATGGTGTCGCCCTCGTCAACAGTGAAATCGCCGCCGTTGATCTTGACCGTGACCTGGGTTCCGAACTCTCGCTCCACGGCTGTCTGGTGGAGGTTCATAATGCGCTGCCGATCAGTCCGAGGCGAATGGCGGACTGTACGGCGCCCGCTGCCGTGTGGCCGAGGCCGCAGATCGATGCGTCCGCCATGGCCAGAGCCATGTCGTCGATCAGAGTGTTGCGTTCCTCAGAGAGCGAGCCACGCACGCCCATTTCGACGATCACTTCGTGCTGGCGAGTCGTACCCACGCGACATGGGACACACTGGCCGCACGACTCACTCTTGAAGAACTCGGTGATCCGGGTCAAGAGCAACACAAAGTCGACAGTGTCATCGAAGAGCGTGATCACGCCGGAGCCCAGCGTCGTACCGCGCTCGCGTGTGTCTTCGCCGGTCAGCGGCATGTCGAGTTGATCGGCATCAATGAAACTGCCTGCGGCGCCACCCATCAGGATTGCCCGCGTCGATCCTGTTGCTCCACCCGCGATCTCGATCATCTCGCCAAGCGTGGTGCCCTGCGGCACTTCGTACACGCCAGGGTTCGCCACGTGGCCGGACAGGCAAAACAGCCTCGTACCGGGCGATCTCTCTGTACCGACGAGGCGATAGCCAGCAGCACTGTTACGCACGATGTACACGGCGTTGAGCAGCGTTTCTGGGTTGTTGACCGCTGTCGGCTCGCCAAACAATCCGTGCGTCGACGGGAACGGTGGCTTGTTGCGTGGCTCGCCGCGGAAGCCTTCGATCGACTCCAAGAGAGCAGTCTCTTCGCCACAGATGTAGGCCCCCGCACCACGGCGCAGCTCAATGTCAAAACGCTGGCCGGAGCCCATGACATCGTCGCCGAGTAAGCCTGCGGTGCGGGCCTGCTCGATGGCATTCGTGAGGCGAGTGGTGGCCAGTGGGTACTCGCCGCGGATGTAGATCCAGCCGTTCTCGGCACCAACCGAGACACCAGCGATGGTGAGACCTTCGATGAGCGCGAACGGATCGTTTTCCATCAGGGTGCGGTCTTTGAATGTGCCGGGCTCGGACTCGTCGGCGTTGGCAATGACGTGCTTGGGGCGGCCCTGTTCGTCAGCGACACCTTGCCACTTGATTGCCGTCGGGAAGCCGGCGCCACCGCGCCCGGTTAACCCCGCCAAGCGGACTTCGTCGATAACCGCTTGGCCGCCCATCGAGAGCGCCTTCTCGAGCGCTACGTATCCGCCGTGCTCGCGGTACGAGACCAGCGAGGTCGGATCGACGACGCCGATGTTGGCAAGCAGCCGCAGACCACCCGTGTCGCCCGCAGCACGCTGAATCGACAGGAACGCACCGGGCGATGCAATGTTGTCGGCGTCGGCCGGCACCGAGTCGGCGGCGCCGCGACCCTGAACAAACTGAGCGGGAGCTCGCTCGCACTGGCCGAGGCATGGCCCCCGGTGAACCTGCTTGCCGTCAGCTTCGAGGGCCTGGGCCAATGCTTCGGCCCCGGCGATGTGGCACGACGTGTCCATGCAGACGTGCACGGTCGAATCGCTATGACCGGGGTCTTCGGTACGAAACAACTCGTAGAACGTCGCGACGCCGTACGCCTCGGCTGGCGGTACTTGAAGAACATCGCTGATGTAGTTGAGCCCACCAGCACTGATCCAACCGATGTCGGCCTGGAGCGCATGGAGTGCCGGAAGCAGCAGGTGGCGACGATCGTTCTTGCGCGCCATGCCACCGCGGACGAGCCGCTCGGACTCGTGGATAACGACTCGAGCGTCAGGCGCGAGAACGGCGTCGACCGAAATGCGCTCGGCGTCAGTCGAGTTGTCGATAGTCAGGTGAAGATCAGCCATGCGGTACTACTTGCTCTTGTTTTTCATGCTGTCAGGCGCTGATTTTGTCGACTCGGATGGCAGCGGCTTTGAACTCGGACGTGCCGGACCGCTTGTCCCAGGCGTCGTTGGTCAACTTGTTGATGTCGACCAGCGCCGGGAAGTGGTAGGTGGTGAACGTCAGCCCAACGGGGATGTCGGGCTGGAACCGCACATTCATCTCGACGGTACCGCGTGGCGACGAGACGCTGACCCGTTCGCCATCGACGATGTCGAGTGCAACACCGTCGGCTGGGTTGATGTCGAGTTCTTCGCCGTAGCGGATCGGTGACTGGAAGCCGTTCGACTGGACACCGGTGTTGTACGAGTCGAGTGAGCGACCTGTGGTGAGCCGCAGCGGGAACTCAACGGTGAGCTTTTCGTTCGGGCCTTCGTGCTCGACGACCGAGAACGGTGCCGGGCCACGGCCGCCCAGGTCGACTTCCCAGAGCCAACCGTGCAGGAACGGGCTACCCGGATGGTCGAGGTCGGGGCACGGCCACTGCAGGCCGCCTTCGGCTTCGAGCCGTTCGTAGGACATACCACCGTGCATTGGCGACAGCGACCGCAACTCGTCCCACAGCGCTTCAGGCTCAATGGTGCCCAGCTCGACGCCCATCCGCTTGCCGAGTTCGTGCATGATGTCGATGTCGTGGCGAGCCTGGCCGGGCGGGGTGACTGCTGGCCGGGTGCGTTGCACACGACGTTCGCTCGAGGTGACGGTGCCGTCTGATTCGGCCCAAGCGACCGATGCTGGGAAGACCACGTCGGCCAACTCGGCGGTGCGGGTCATGAAGATGTCTTGCACCACCAGGCAGTCGAGCCCGGAAAGCAACTTGCGGGCCTGATCGATGTCGGCTTCGGAGTCGGCAGGGTTCTCGCCGAGCACAAAGGCTGCGGTCAATTCACCGCGACCCATTGCTTCGAACATCAGCGTGAGGTGGATGCCGTCTTGGGGGTTGAGTTTGGCGCCATAGACCGCTTCAAACTTTGCCCGATGCTCGGCGTTGGTGATGTCTTGGAAGCCAGGGAACTTGTTCGGCAGCGCACCCATGTCGCCGCCGCCCTGGACGTTGTTTTGCCCGCGCAGCGGAACGAGGCCACTCCCCCATTTTCCGACGTGGCCGGTGAGTAACGCCAAGTTGCACAAGGAGAGCACGTTGTCGACTGCGTTGTGATGTTCGGTGATGCCGAGCGTCCAGAGGATCTGTGCCTTCTCGGCGGTGGCATAGGCGTGCGCCATCTCTTTGATCGCACTGGCAGGAACACCGGTGATCTCTTGCGCGTACTCGAGCGTGTACGACTCAACCGATGCCTTGTACGTCTCGTAGCCGTCGGTCGAATGCGCGATGAACGCCTCGTTGACCAAGCCGGCGTGGATGATCTCGCGGGCCACGGCGTTGGCCATTGCGATGTCGGTACCGACGTCGAGGCCGAGCCATGCATCAGCGAACTTCGATGACGATGTCCGTCGGGGGTCGACGGCGAACATTTTCGCGCCGTTCTTCAAACCCTTCATCAGGTGGTGGAAGTAGATCGGGTGCGCCTCACGCGCGTTTGATCCCCACAGCAAGACCACATCGACTTCTTCGATCTCCTTGTACGAAGCCGTACCGCCACCTGCACCAAACACTGTCGCCAGACCGACGACCGAGGGAGCGTGTCAAGTTCGGTTGCAAGAGTCGATGTTGTTGGACCCCATCACCACCCGGGCAAACTTCTGCCCGAAGTAGTTGACCTCGTTGGTGGCCTTGGAGCACGAGAACATGCCGAACGCGTTGGCGTTGCCGCCCCTGATGGCATCGCGAGCAGCACCGAAGCCAGCGGCCGCACGGTCGAGCGCCTCATCCCAAGACGCCTCGCGCAGCTCTCCGTTTTCTCTGACATACGGGGTCGTCAGACGGGGCAACCCGAGATCCGCGGTCATCTGCTGCTGTCCCCTGCGAAGCTTCATAATAGGGGGAGGCTAGACGCTCTAATGTGACCAGCAGCACACCAAGTCCACAGTTTCTCGTGCCCGGCCACACCGACTGCGAAACATCCTCGGAACAGATTTGCCCCATGGATCTACATGAGTAACCTGGCGTCCTTGGAAAGTGCTGAGTACAAGATGGAAATCCAGGGAGAGCAGTCTGCCTGGACGCCCAAGTCGGTGGGACAACGTCGGCGTGAGTTCGGTCTCGCTGTTGCCACGATTGTCGTACTCGGCGCAGCGGTCGTCGGAGTCCGGATAACGGGCAACTCCGGCACCGGTGAAGCAATCGCCCCGCGGGTGGTCACATCGGCTTCGCTGGCGGTCACATCGGTTCCGGATGTCACGACGTTCGATATCGAATTCGAGCTCACGGACCTCGACGATGAAGGTATCGACGTCGACGGAGAGCCAGCCCGTGTCGACGGCGGCTGCACGATCGAGGCGCTCTCGGTACGACTCGGGGCATCAGGCGATGACGTTGCTTGTCTACAGAACGCTTTAGCCGACGTCGGCTACTACGCCGGCACGGCCGATGGCGAGTTCAACGACGCAACGTTGCGTTCCGTCCTGGACTACCAGACCGCCAAAGACCTCTTCGTTGACGGGGTCGTCGGTCGACAGAGCGCCATCGCGCTCAACATCTGGCCCGACGAGGAATCGTTGGTCACGCGCACACCCCCGCCGGCGCCGGGCGCAACCGATCTCTGGGGTGTCGCGCTCTCGCCGGTCGCATCTGCCGGCAACGATGCTCCGCCGCTGCCCGACAGCGCTGGTAGCGGCCGGCGCGTCGTCTATGACCGCGCAGGCCAGCGAGTCTGGGCGGTCCGCTCCGACGGGTTCATCATCCGATCATGGCTCGTCTCCGGGTCGGCCTATCAGAACGAAGTGCCGGGCACCCACGAGGTGTACAGCCGGTCGGAGATGTCGACGGCTTGGAACAGCAAAGCGTGGCTCCCGCAGATGATTCGCTGGCTCAAGACCGAACGCGGCGCCATTGGTTTCCACGCCATTCCGCTGCACGTCGAGGACAACTCTCCTTACCAGGGCGACGCCGAACTCGGTTCGCGCCTATCCGGCGGCTGCCAGCGTCAGCACAACCTCGATTCCGAGTTCATGTGGGCTTTCGCCACGCTCGGCACCAAAGTCGTCGTCACCTGACTCAATTGCCCTGAACAGGCGCTACGCCACAGACCCACGGCCCCGCAGCCCGACAGCACCGCAGCCCCGCAGCTTTCAGAAATCAGCCTTCGGGGAAGAGGATGTCGACCCGCGGACCCCATACCGACCTGGCACCCTCGTGGCCGGTACGGATCAACCAGATGGTCGCCAGAATGCCCAAAACCGCCGCCACCGCTGCAACAGCTTGCCGGGCCATCATGTTCGACGCCACGGTTTGCAGGACCCCGACTCGAACTCGCTGCACTCGTTCCAGCACCGTCAGTAATCCGAATACTGCGAACCACGCCAACGTCATCAGGAACGTCGTCTCCGCCAGATCCTGATGCTTCGAGATGTCGACTGCTCCTACACCGTTCGCACGGTCGTACGCCTCGATCAGCGCTTCGCCCGACTCCTTCGCTCCAAAGAGCAGGACGAGCGTGACGAACAATCCGCCGACCATCCACCAGCCCGCACGGGCACGCCAGGCCGGCTTGGCGACCAGCACAACCGTGACAATCGCGGCAATCGGCAACAGGACGATCGGTGCGTGGATCAACAGCGGATGAGCGGGCAGATCGAACAGTTTGTCAAACATGACCCGCAGGGTAGATCAAATATTTCGAGCGGGGAGTCGCTGAACCGCCTCGAGGTCACGAGCTGGCCACATTGTGACGATGTGTCTGTCGACGCCCGCCTCGATCAGATCCGACGGTCTGGCTCCGAGATCGTCGCCCGGTGCAAAGAAGTCGAGAACGCTGACTTCAAAACCATCCGGCAGGTCAGCGGCCACAAGCCGTTCGAGCTGTGCGGGCAAGCGTGCGGTACGACGAATGTTCACGCCGTCGGCCAATTCGATGGCGATCTCGATGGTGGCCCATGACGATGCGCCGACGATCACCGTTGGCATCGGCGCCCCATCGGTCACCGCTTCGAAACCGTCGGCACTCCAGATTCGCCGAAGCTGACCAATCGTGTTGCGCAGCATCGCTTGGCGTGTTGCCAGATCACCGAGATCTTTGTCGACCATGTCGTGTTCCACGGAGAAGCGCGAGTCAGGTGCCGCTCCTGAGCCGACGCCGAGCCGGACACGCCCCGGCGCCAGCGACTGGAGAGAATTGATTCCGGAGGCGAGTTGCACGGCGTGCCGGTTCGTGACATTTGCAACCAGGACGCCGAGATCGACGTGCTCGGTCATTGCGGCGATGGCACCGAGACAGACAAACGGATCACGCGACCACGGCGCATCGACCACGTTGCCGCTGAAGTGGTCGGTCACCCAGACCGCCCCGACATCGGCCCCGTCAGCAGCCTTGGCTACGGCGAGCATGTCTGCCAGGTGCGCTCCGAATGGGTTGATCACCAAGTCGGTCAGCATCGCCGCACTCTACGCTGCAGGTGTGCGCGACGATCCGACCAACCGCCCCTGCCCCTGCCCCTGCGATTGACGTGGACGTAGACGTAGACGTAGACGTGGATGGCTACCTTGAGCGGATCGGCTTCGGTGGTTCGGTTCGCCACGATCGGGCCACCCTGGCCGAACTGCAACAGCTACACCTGACGGCCGTTCCGTTCGAGAATCTCGACATCGTCGACGGCCACGATGTCACGGTTGATGCGCTGGCCAACGTCGCCAAGATTGTCGAGCAGGGCCGGGGCGGCTGGTGTTTCGAACTGAACGGCGCATTCGCGCTCCTCCTCGAAGCGCTCGGATTTCGTGTACTCGGGCTCGGCGCAGCAGTGCTGCTCGACGGGCCAACGCGCGTGATTGACCACCTCGCACTTGAAGTGCAGGTCGACCGGCCGTACCTCGTCGACGTCGGCTTCGGCAACAGCTTCACCACCCCGATCGATCTCAATGCGACCGGGCCACAAGACGGCGGCAACGGGATATTTGAGTTGATTGGCAGCCCGCAAGGGACCACCCTGACCAGGCACGACGCGACTGGTGTTCCCGAGGCGCAGTACCGCTTCAAACGCGTTGCGCACACGATGGATCAGTTTGATCATGCATCGAGGTCGCTCCAGGCAGACCCCGACAAACATTGGCGCGCCAAGCCGTTCGCCACACGCTTACTCGACCGAGGCCCCGACCGGGTGACGCTGACCAGCGATCGCCTCAAAGTCATCCGGGATGGCGTCACCACTGAGACGCCGATTGCCTCCGACGAGTGGGACACCACCCTGCATGCGTGGTTCGGCATGCGCCGACGCGCCTGAGGAACAACGCTCGGATCAATCGTCGAATACGACGCGTCGGCCCTCGTCAGGCCAGCTCCGTGAGCCCGCCGTTGCGTTGAATCTTGCGGATCGCCATTTCGATGGTGTTGAAATCGACGTCGCTCTCACCACGCCGACAGCGACCACGCTCAGCATCTACGGCAGCAGCGATCGGCTCGGCGATTCGACCGAGTTCGAACTGGAGCCAACCGCCGTGTCGTTGCGCCCAGTACTGCCCCAGGTGATCAATGAGGGGCCAAATACGCGTGGCGGTGGCCGCCGGAGAGTTCCCGACGAGCGACGAAAACATCGACGTGACCCCTGCAGCGCACGCCGCAGCGTGATCATCATGCAATTCCATCACCGACTGATTCCAGCTACCGAGCACCCAGTGCTCGTCATTCCCGTCGCGATCAGGCACCAAATACTCATCCTCGCCCAGTGCGAACTTCAGTAGTTCCTTGCGGGCAATCGCCTGCTCGAAAAGATTTGTCATGCTGCCAGTGTTACCAGGGCAACATTGCGTTCATGCGTCGACGCACTACGACTGGCGCGGCAAGCGCCATTGTAAATGCGCCTCGGGAGCACCGCGGCCGGCCGGAGCGCCGACGATCGCAGATGGTGCCAACCGGACGGGTCTCCTCCATCCACTCGAGGTGGGCCTCGCTCTCGGCTTGCTACGGATCAAGCGATGGCCCAAGTCGTGCGACGCATGCCTCTCGGAAGGAATACACGTAGTGATCGAGGAAAGTTCTCGAAATTGCGTTCGCTGTCGCCCCGCACTCCACTTTCGGCAGCCCGGTCGGAACGACCCGAGCGCCCTTCGGTAGCCCGGACGTCGTCGCGCTGCCGGGATTGGTCGACACCGCTATCCGAGTAGCGGGTCGGTCAGCGCCCTACCGTGTGCCAATGGCGGTCAGTCGGACACGGCGTGCTCGTGCGCAACGCAAACGTAAACGCCGGATGGATCGGGTCTCGCACGACCTGACCGCCAAGCAATGGACAGCGCTCAAAGACGAATGGGCCGGGTGCGCCTACTGCGGCGCAAGCGACCAGCCATTGCAGAAGGATTGCGTCCAGGCACTGTCGCGCGGTGGTCGTTACACGCTCCCCAACATCGCACCCGCCTGCCGATCGTGCAACGCAAGCAAGTCGAACGACGAAGTGACAGGCTGGATGCGCCGCAAGAAGCTCGACGAACGCACCTTTCTCGTCCGCCACTACGAGATCGGCAAGCGACTGACCGAAAGGTTCCCGGAGGAGTCAACCGTCGAGGTCCCGGCCGAACCCGACACGATCACCGACTGATCGAAATCGCCAACGTCGCCCCGCAACCAGCGCCCTACCACCGCCCCACCACCGCCCCACCAGCAACCCACCAACACCGCGCCAGCACTACGATCGGCGACGCATGGAACTCGGGGCCGACAGCACGGCACGCGAACTCGTGCAGGACAGGAACGTCAGGCGCTACCTGTTCTCGATCGCCAGCGCAGCCATTGGCCAGAACCTGCTCCTGACGGTTCTGTTCAAACAGGTCTTCGACATTTCCGGCAACGTGCTCGACATCGGGTTCATCGGCCTCGCCCAGTTCTTGCCAGCGCTCCTACTTGTCCTCGTCAGCGGATACATCGCTGACCGGTTCGACCGCCGACGAATCTCAGCAATCGGCTTGTTCGGCCGTGGTGCCGCAACGCTCGCTCTCGTCGCCTTCAGTATCAGCGGATCAGCTGCAGTGTGGAAACTGTTCGCGATCGCCGCGGTACTCGGTACCGCCGACGCAATTCTTGTGCCAGCACGCCGCTCGATCGCCCCGTTCATCACGCCCATCGCAGCATTCCCCAAGGTGATGCCCCTCTGGATGGGCACATTCACCGCCGCAACGATTGTCGGCCCGATCATGGGCGGCTTTCTTTACAGCCTCAGCGCCTCGTGGGCGTATGGCATTGCTGCGGCACTGCAGTTCGCAGCGATCACGCCGCTCCTGCGATTGCACTACAACCGCGAGCCGGAGCGCAACCTTGATCGGCCGACTTGGTCAAGCGCCGTCGAGGGTCTCACCTTCGTCCGCCGCACCCCAATTGTCCTCAGCGTTATCTCGCTCGATTTGTTCGCAGTGTTGTTCGGCGGCGCTGTCGCGCTGATCCCAGCAGTGGCGAGCGAACGACTCGGCGTCGGCGACATCGCCTACGGCTGGCTGCGCGCTGCACCAGGCATCGGCGCAGCCGGCATGGCCGCCGTGCTGACGTTCCGGCCCGTGGTGCGCCGGGTCGGGCCGACATTGCTCTGGGTCGTCGCTGTCTTCGGTGCTGGCACCGTCGTGTTCGGGCTGACCCGCAACTACGCGGTCGCCTTCATTGCGCTCATCGTGATCACCGCCGCCGACATGGTGTCAATGAACATCCGTGCAGCGATCGTCCCACTGGTGACTCCCGACCACCAGCTCGGTCGAGTCAACGCCGTCGAAGGTGTTTTCATCGGAGCCTCGAACGAACTTGGAGCCTTCGAAAGCGGCGTGGCAGCACGGGCACTCGGCCTGCCGTGGGCGATTGCCGGCGGCGGGCTGATCACCGTGGCGATCGCCGCGTCGTTCGCATTGATCTTCCCGTCGCTCCGCAAGATCGACACCTACGAAGAGCTCACCTCGACCGAGCCCTCGCCAGCCCCGATCTGAGTCAGACGGGGCGAGTAACCACCGACGAGAAGCACATCTCATCGTTGGTGCCATCAGCCCACAGGACATAGGCAGGTTCGAGGAGTGGATCACGGAGCGCCCGATCCCAGGTGCACTCGATCCGAATGGTGTCGCCGCTGTCGATGACGATGCTGTCGGTCGGCTCATAAATCAGCTGCCAGTCGAAGTCCCACACCGGGATATCCAGCAGCACCAACTCTTCAGGCGTATCCGGGTTGAGCGTCATCTTAAAGCTCGCACCGATCTCGTGCTCGTGCCCTAACACTGAAACAATCTCTCCCGGGTTGGCAACTGGCAACGTGCAGGTCGACTTCGCCACGCCATCGACGAAACCGTCGGGCGCGTCGAGTGGGTTGCCGCAGCTACGGATTAGTGCATCGGCAAGCACACCTTCCCGGCCGTAGGCATTGATCGCCTTCTGGCGGGCCGCATCACGGTCACAGAGTGGGCCTTCTTCGCCCTCACCGCACGGGATCTCAGCCGGCGCCAAGTATGTGAAGAGGTCGATCGGATCAACATCGGCGCCTGTAGCGAAATTGACGGCAAAGGTCGACTGGTCAGCGTCGGCCTCGACGTCGTAGTGGTAGTGCGTCTGCAGAACGAAGAAATCACCGGCTTCCATCTCGAGGCCGGTGCCGTCGGGGAAGGCGGTTGGATCGGTACCGGGTGCCCAGGTGAAGATCAGATCTGCGCCATTGCCGGGGCTGAACCCGAAGCAGGTCCAGCCACCCTGGCCGTCGGCACCGTTACGTTCCTCGACGGCGGCTCGCTCTGACCCTGGCACGGCGAAGCCGATGGCGTGGTGGACGACCTGCGTCTGCTGCGGGATGAACTCCATGTCCGACACGAATGTCGATTCCGTCAGCTTGGGGTCATAGACAAAGCAGCGGTACTCGTCGGGTTGGCCAAACTCGCCGTCGTAGCTGCCATCGGCCCGCATGACGAGGTCGGGGTCATTGAGCCCAACGACACCGTTAACCGGGATCATCTCGGTGTTTGGATCGACATCAAGTGGGGCACCGTCATCATCCCAACGAAGGATCGTCGCGATCTCTTCGTCAGTCAGGCTCCAGTCGTGGTCGAACGGGACGCTTTCATCGCTCGCGGGCCATGGCGGCATGAAGCGAGTCTCGGTCACGATGGCAATAGCAAAGGCAGCGCGCGACACATCGTCAGCCGTGTCGAAGCGGACGTGCTGCGTGCCCGGCCCATCGCCCGTGTGGCAGCTCGCGCAAGTCTCGGTGATGATTGGTTGGATGCTCGATGCAAACGACACCCTGCCGGGCGGCGTTGCCGCAGGCGGCGTTGCCAGCACCTCCGAGGTCGCGGTGTCGGATTCGGCCGCCGTTGTCGGATCAGCCGACGTCTCGGCGTTGGACGAGTCAGCACTTACCGAGCCCGTCACCGCTGGATTTCCACCGCCTGTCGGCGCGGCACCATCACTCCCTGCCCCTAGTCCGCAGGCCCCAACAACCACCGCTAGAAACAGGCATGTCCCGGCACCCAGCACCCACGATCGACGGCCGCTTGCCTGACCCTGGGCGAAGGAGGGATTTGACCCGGTCGCTCTCATCAAGCCGCAGGATAGTTGCGCCTGGCCCAAAGTGCCATGTGGAGCAGCGGTCACACTGTGTCAGGCACTGTGTCAGGCACAGTGTGACCGATCAGGTGACGTCGAGGGTGAGCGTGCCGAGGTAGCCGAAATCGACACGGAAGTGGTCGCCGGCACGGCAATCGATCGGTCGGGTAAAGGAGCCAGCAAGAATCGTTTCGCCTGCCGTGAGTGCAATGCCGATGCCTTGGAGCCGATTAGCGAGCCAGACAATGCCCATTGCGGGGTCGTCGAGGACTCCGGCACCGAGCCCGGTCTCTTCGACCACGCCGTTGCGATAGGCAATTGCGCCGGCCCACCGAAGATCACCGTTGCGCGCCTCGTCAACCGAGATGTGTTCGTCGCCGACGATGATCCCCGAGTTCGCTGCGTTGTCAGAGATGGTGTCGCGCACCGTGCGCGTCCGGCCGTCGTCGGGATGCACCCGGTGCGACCGAGCATCGATCAACTCGAGCGCTGGCACCACATGGCTCGTCGCTGCGTACACGTCCTCAGTCGTCAGCTCGCGACCGAGCGCGTGGGGAACGAGATCGTCCTGGAGCACAAAGGCGAACTCGACTTCGATCTTCGGGTCAAGGTGGTCAGCAGCGGCAATCGAGCCACCATTCGGGATGAACATGTGGTCGAGCAGCGCACCAAAGTCGGGCTCGTCGATATTCATAGCCATCTGCATGGCCCGACTTGTCAACCCAATCTTGTGGCCTTTGATCACTGCGCCGTTGGCGACCTGCAGGCGAACCCACTGCGCCTGGATCGCGTATGCATCGTCCAAGGTGATGTCGGGGAATCGCCGGGTGACTGGGTCGCACGGCACCGCAGTCGTTCGTGCCTCTTCGTGCTCGGCAGCGAGCAATGCGATCTGTTCTGTGGACAGCGTGAGGCCCATTAGATCTTGCCCAGCTTCGGGATTGCGTGAGTGTCGTAAGCAATGGCGATGTTCTTGGTTTCCATATAGAACTCGAAACTGTACTCAGGCCCGCCATCGCGGCCGATGCCACTGGCTTTGGTGCCACCGAACGGCGTAGGCAGGTGGCGCACGTTCTGGCTGTTGACCCAGATCATCCCAGCGTCAAGATCGCGGGCAACCCGTTGCGCACGACCGGTGTCGCCGGTCCAGAGGTACCCGGCGAGGCCGTACTCGATGTCATTCGCAATCTGAACCGCATCGATTTCAGTGTCGAACGGGATGGCCGTGAGCACGGGGCCGAAGATCTCTTCCTGTGCGATCTCCATGTCGTTCGTTGCGTTCGTGAACAGCATCGGGTTGACGTAATAGCTATCCGGGCCTTGCCGCTCGCCACCGCCGACGAGAACGGTGGCACCCGCGTTGTTCGCCTTGGCCTCGTAGCTCCGCACCTTGGCGCAATGCCGCAGGTGGATCAGCGGCCCGATCTCAGTCGACGGGTCAAGCGGGTGGCCGACCTTCAGGGCCTGCACCCGCTCCCCCAACTTGGTCACGAACGCATCGTGAATCGTTGACTGGATAAGTACCCGACTCGACGACGTGCAGCGCTCACCGTTGAGGCTGTAGATCATGAACATGACGGCGTCGAGCGCTCGATCGAGATCGGCATCGTCGAACACGATCACCGGGTTCTTACCGCCGAGTTCGAAGTGCACACGCTTGAGCGTCGGCGCTCCCTGGGCCTGGATCATCGAGCCGGTCGACGACTCGCCGACGAACGCAATCGCCTTGATCAGCGGATGCTCGGTCAGCGCCTTCCCAGCCGACTCGCCAAAGCCGTGCACCGTGTTCAGCACGCCCCCCGGCAGGCCTGCCTCGAGTGCGATCTCCGACAACATCGCTGCCGAGTAAGGGCTCCACTCGGCTGGCTTATGCACGACCGTGCAACCGGCTGCCAGCGCTGGAGCAATCTTCCAGGTCGAAAGCATGAAGGGTGTGTTCCACGGGGTGATCACACCGACGGGGCCGAGCGCCTTCCGGCTGGAGAAGTTGACGTGGTGTTCGTCAGGCATCGACCGGCCGTTGTTCGCATCAGGTGCGTGATCTGCGAAGAACCGGAAGTTCTCAGCCCCGCGAATGGCGGCAGCCGACATGAAGCGAATGGTCTGGCCGGTGTCGACACATTCGACTGCTGCGATGTCGTCCGCTCGAGCCTCGATCAGGTCGGCAACGCGGTGGAGAATCTTCTTGCGTTCCTTTCCGGTGCGGCCAGACCAGTCGGCGAACGCGTCGTCGGCCGCACGCGCTGCGGCATCGACATCAGCCGCATTGCCAGAGGCAACCAAACCAAGCAACGACGAGTCGACCGGCGAGTGGTTCTCAAACGTCTGACCGCTCACACTGGCTGCCGGCACACCGCCGATGAGGTGCTGCAGCGGGGAGCCTTCGAAGCGCTCAACTGCCGCCAATGCGATCGCCTGATATTCGTCGAAGGTCTTGTCGGCAGCCATGTTGTTCTCCGTCGGTCGGTTTGCTCGGCTGTCACACTCTGGTCAGACCAAAACGTGACGTTCTTGTCACACTCTGGTCTGACCAGAGCGTGACAGTGGGTGGTTCAGGTCGTGGGGTTGCGCGCTGCGATATGGGCGCGCAGGTGATTGTGATTGAGACGCATCGCCGGGTCGATTTCTTGGATCTCGACGCTCAGCATCATGTGACCTGCTGCCTCGCCGACAGTGGCCTCGATGGCATCCATCAGCGCATCGATCAGCAACTGCTTCTCGTCGGCACTCCGGCCCGGCCCGAGGCGCGCCGTCAACGTGATGAAGGCGTTGTCCCGATGGCGATCACCGATGACGTAGCTTTCTCGGCAGGCCGCCCTGGTGCGCAGTGCATCGACCGACACAAGATCCGTCGCGATCGCAGCAGCGTGGACGGCTTCGAGGATGAGCGAGACGTGCTCGACGTTGGCCGAGTGCTCGACGATCAGATGAGGCATTGACCACAGTTATATAACATGTTAGATATAAGCGCAACATGAAACTGCTCAGCTTCTCCCAACAAACCGAACTCGGAGCGAACCGGACCAGCTTCGGTGTCGCCACGGGGACCGACGGAGCTGACGGCATCATCGACCTCGGCGATCGGCTGGACGGAGTCCGCGACCTGTCTGACCTCCTCGCCCAGAAACGCGTCGGCGAGGCTCGCACCATTGCCGAATCGGCCTCGCCCACGCTGTCGCTCGGCGACGTCATCTTCGAACGCACCCTCCCCCGTCCCGGAAAGATCTTCTGCATCGGCGTCAACTACGGCGGCCGGAATGCCGAGTACAAAGACGGACAGGACAGCCCCGACAAGCCGAGCGTGTTCGTCCGCTTCCCGAGTTCGTTCACCGGGCACGAGCAGCCCCTGGTCCGCCCGCCCGAGAGCCCGCAGCTCGACTACGAAGGCGAAATCGTCGCGGTCATCGGCACCAGCGGTCGCCGCATCAAACGCCAAGACGCTCGGCAGCACATTGCCGGCCTCGCGCTCGGTAACGAAGGCACCATTCGTGACTGGGTGCGTCACGCCAAGTTCAACGTGACGCAGGGGAAAAACTGGGACAGCTCCGGGGCTATCGGCCCGTGGATGGTCACCCTTGATGAGATCGGCGACTTCGAGAACCTGCACCTCACCACGCACGTCAACGGCGAACTCCGTCAAGACGACACACCCGCCACCATGGCATACCCCATTGAATATCAGATCGAATATCTCTCCACGTTCTGCACCCTGGAGCCTGGCGACATCATCTTCACCGGCACACCGACAGGGGCCGGCGCGCGGTTTGACCCGCCGAAGTTCCTGGTCCCCGGCGACACCATCGAAGTCAGCGTTCCAGAACTCGGAACCCTGCGCAACGGCGTCCGCGATGAATAGCGCAGTCGTTGCGCCCATTCCGTTGCGGGCATTCGAAGACTCGCTTCCCATGGCGCTCATGCGCGCCCGCGAGGCCGTGATGCGCTATTTCCGCCCAGTCCTCAGCGAGCACGACCTCACCGAGCAGCAATGGCGCGTCCTCCGGGCGCTGCGCGATGCCGAGGGCCCGATGTCGGTTGGTGAACTCGCCGAGCGCACGTTCCTCCTCGGGCCGAGCCTGTCGCGAATGCTGGCCTCGATGGACGAACGTGGCGTGATCGAGCGAGCCACGGCGGCCGACGCTCGACGCGCTGCGATCAACATCAGCACACGAGGCCTCGAGCTCGTGAGTGAAATCGCCCCATCGAGCGAGCATGCCTACGGCCGGATCGACGCGCTGCTCGACCCAGGTGAACTCGACGTCCTGTATGGCCTCCTCGCGAAACTGTCGACCGACGACCAACCAACCAACGACCAACCACCTCGAAATCAGGAGAACCTGTGAGTTCGAACAGCTATCACGCCGCTCCAGAAACGATTGCTGCTCCGCCGCCAGGCTGCCCGATGCATGCCTCATGGTCGCCGTTGGGCAATGAATACTTGGCTGATCCATACCCGATCGCCGCGTCGCTTCGCGAGGAACACCCTGTGTTCTACGCGGAGCAAATCGGCCATGTCGTTGTCACGAAAATGGAAGACATTGAGCACGTCTTCATGAACCCCGACATATTCGCCTCGACGAACGTTCAAGACCCGATCTTCCCGCTCGCTCCGGAAGCCGGCGCTGTACTGAGTGCTGACGACTTTGATCCAGTCGCCGTGATGTCGAACCGGCCCGAGCCAGATCATGCTCGCATCCGCGTCCTCACCCGTCAGGGTTTTTCGAACCGTCGCCTGAAGGCGCTCGAGGACTACATGCGTAGCCGGGCAACGGCCTTGCTCGACGACATGGTCGCAAGCGGCAACTCCGCCGACTATGTGGCAGCTCTCGCTTTTCCCCTGCCCGCCGAGATTGTCTTTCGCCTCATCGGCTTCCCCGAAGCAGACGACCGGATGATCAAGTCGTGGTGCGGAAACCGCAAGGCCTTCTCGTGGGGCAAGCCAACAGCTGCCGAGCAGACCAAGATCGCCGAAGGAATGCTCGAGTACTGGCGTTACTGCCGCGACTTCGTCGCCCAGCGCCGCGACGAGCGCCGCGACGACTTCACATCCGAACTCCTCAACGCGCACGACGCCGACCCTGACCCGGCAAACGGAACCGGCATCTCGTACCGCGAGGTCGAGTCAGTTGTGTACGGCATTTCGTTCGCCGGGCACGATCCGGTCACGGCGCTGCTGTGCAACACGCTGCGGTGCCTCCTCCCCCGCCGGGAGCAGTGGGACGCGCTGTGTGCTGACCCGTCGCTCGCAGCAGCTGCTGTCGAAGAGACACTGCGTTTCGAGTCGAGCCAGATCTCGTGGCGGCGTGTCACCACCCAAGCAACCACGCTCGGCGGCGTCGACCTCCCGGCTGGCACGAAGCTGATGCTCAACTTCGCATCAGCCAACCACCAGCCCGACCTCTTCGAGGACCCAGGCACATTTGACATCAACCGCGGCCGCAAGGGCGGCGGTGCGAGCCGCCACATCTCGTTCGGCAAGGGCATCCACTTCTGCCTGGGCGCCGGGCTCTCGCGAATGGAGGCCCGCATTGCTCTGGAGCTCCTGGCGCAGCGCCTTCCATCGCTGCGACTCGCCCAGAACCCCGACGGTTCCGAGCAAGACTTCAGCTTTTTCCCGAACATCACCTTCCGTGGCCCCGACGCTCTGCATCTGGAGTGGAACAAATGAGCTTGTACGCCGTGCAGAAATTCCTCTACGAACTCAACCGTTCCGAGCAGATGCAGGCTCGATACACCGCTGACCAGGCCTCCGAACTGACACCGTTCGAACTCACCGACGAGGAAATCGCGGCGCTGATCAGCCCCGACATCGGCAAGCTGTTCCACCTTGGTGTGAACGGGCAGATCCTGATGCACTTCGCTGCATTCCACCAGATCGAGTGGCAGGACTACCTGCAGCGGATGCGCGACGGCATCGCCGAGCACGGCCCCGTCCGCGAAGGCGTGTATGCCATGACCACCGGCGTCACCGACACCGTTGTCCCAAAAACAACCGCCAAAGAAACAACGAAAGAAAACCGGAGTAGTTGATGCCCCTCGTCTTCGCCGGCGTGTGCTCACACGCTCCCGGCATCACCGGCCGTTCCGAGCAGGCGGACCCCGATGTACGCAACCGCTTCTACGCAGCCTTCGACCAGATGCGCATCGACCTCGAAGCGAGCAGGCCCGATGCCGTGGTAATCATTGCTGCGGAACACTTTGCCAACTTTTTCATGAACAACATGCCGACGTTCGCCATCGGTATGGCCGACACATACGAGGGTCCCATTGAAGATCCGGGCTGGCTCGGCATCGATCGCCAACGGGTTCCGGGCAGCGCCGACATCTCGAGCCGTTTCATATCTGAAGTAATGCATGGCTCAGACGTCAGCTACGCCGAGGAGTGGAAGTTCGACCACGGGATCATGGTCCCGCTGCACTTCCTCACGCCGAGCTACGACATCCCGATTATCCCCGTCAACATCAACTGCCAAGGTCCGCCGCTCACCCCGCTGCACCGTGCGTGGCAGTTCGGCGAGTCGATCCGCGCGGCTTGTGATGCCATGCCCGAGCGGATCGCAGTGATCAGTACCGGTGGCATTTCGCACTGGCCTGCCACCCCCGATTCGGGAAAGATCAACGTCGAATGGGATCTCGACTTCATGGACCGCTGGTGTCGCAATGACCGTGACGCGCTCCTCGATTACGACGACCTCACCGTCTATGCCGACGCGGGCCAGGGCGGATTCGAAATCCGCACCTTCATCGCAGCTGCTGCGGCCGCTCGCGGCGCGAAGGGCACGGTCCATTTCTGTGAGCCGATCCCGATCTTCGCCGTCAGTTGCACCGTCGCCACCTACGACCTCAGCAGATAGTTGCGAAAGGGGCCTGACCCCATACGCAACTCTGGGCTAGATGACAGCGCTCTCGAGGAAGGGTTCGTTGCGTTCGATGCGGGTGTAGCTCAGTGGGGCCAGGTCGATGGATCGGAATGCGCCGTACGTGATCAGCTCGCTCAGGCCGCGTCCGACGCCGGGCCCCTGCTGGAGACCGTGCCCGGAGAAGCCGTTGGCGAAGAAAAAGTTGTCGACCTCGCTGCCCGGCCCGAGGATCAAATTGTGATCGAGGGTGTTGTAGTCGTACTGGCCGCCCCACGACGTAACGATGCCGATCTGGTCGAACTGCGGTACGTACCTGGCAACCGTCGGCCAGATCAGTTCCTCGAACTCGTCGTGTCGAATCTCAAAATCGCTTGCATCGATCGCCACATCTGACGTCGGCACCGCCCCACACATGAAGTGGTTCTGTTCACGTCGAAAGTGCACACCAGCAGGCGTCACGGTAAGTGGAACGACGTAGTCGATCAGCGTCCGGCAGTCGAACATAAAGCTGGTACGAGCACGTGGCTCAATCGGCAGGTCAAGGTCGACCATCGCCGCCACCTCGCGAGCCCGACAGCCAGCGGCATTGATGGCGAATCCACAGCCCACGCGAGCTCCCGATTCAAGACGGACCCCCGTCACCCGACCACCGTCGAGGTCGATCCCGAGGACCCGATCCTTGACATAGGTGACATGGTTGTGAAGTGCCCGCTGGCGCATCCCTTGGAAGAATGCCCAGCCGTCAAAGCTGCCCTCACGCAACCCACCGACACGGGCACCGACCAACTGATCGACGTCCATGTAGGGATACCGCTCGGCGATCTGATCGGGCCGAAGCATCGCGACCTCGGCACCCATCGCCAACTGACCGACCGACTCTTCTTCGAGCCGCCGGTATGCCGCTTCGTCCTCGGCAATGAACATGTAGCCCGTACCGCGGAAGTTGATCTCAGGCGACTGCCCGTCGACCTGCACACGGTCGTGGAAGTCCGCAATGAACTCGGCACCGAACCGACTCAACTGGATATTGAGCGGATTGGTGTACTGCTCCCGGATGCTGTTCTGCGCCCGAGTCGTGTTCGCATAGTCGTAGGTCCAGTCGGGCTCGACAACAAGCACCGACCCATCGAAGTCTGGGTTCTCCGAGAGGAAGTAGGCCGCGGCCGTTCCCGTCATCGCACCACCAATGCAGACGACGTCGTAGCTCGACGCCAGCACCGTCATGTCACGTATCCCTGTTGCCGGTCGTTTTCGACTGCCTCGGGGCTGCGTTCGGCTGGATCTCCGTGACCGCCACCTCCCGGTAGCTCGAGGATGAGTCGCTGCCCTTCCGGCACCACCTGGCGACCCTTGCCTGCGAACGGTGTGCCGTCTTCGAGGTACACCTTTCCTGGGGCACCGTCGCCGCCGCCGCAACGGCCACGAGCCGGGTGGTCGATGCGGTCGAACATTGCGGAGAAATCGAACCGATACCCCTCGCTCGGGCCAAGTTCGATGACCTGCCCGAGGCCACCTCGCTGCTTACCTGTGCCACCACTATTAGGTCGAATCTCTTTGCGCCAGATGACGATCGGGCCGATCTGCTCGGTTGCCTCGACCGACATGGTCCGGACACCCGACGGGAAAGCGGTTGCGGTGAGGCCGTCGAGGCACGGGCGCGCACCGGTGCCGCCGCTGTTGAACATCAGCATCTCAACGGGCGGCCGCGGATCGGCGAGGTCAGCCGAACGCGCGCTCGCCTGGAAATTCCACAACGCACCCGCTCCTTCGGCAGGCACCCGCTCGGGAAGCGCATTCGCAATCGCACCGAGGCAGAGATCGGTGACGAAGTGACCGAGCACGTGGCGGACTGCCACCGGGTCTGGGTGCTGGGCATTGAGGATCACGCCGTCTGGCGCGCTCACCTTGAACACGTCGAGCGACGCGAAGTTGTTCGGCAGTTCGGGGGCCAGCGCGACGAGCATGCCGTACGTAAAGTAGGCGTGGGCGTAGCCGAGCGGCACGTTGATGCCGAGCCCACAGACCGGCGAGGTGCCGCTGAAATCGGCGTGCATGCCGATGTCGGTCACGGTGATCGCAACGGCCAGCGTCACCGGCTCGCCGTATCCGTCGACGACCATCTCGTTGGTGTACACACCCGGCCCGACAGCGCCGAGCGCCCGCCGGGTAGCCATTCCCGTGCGGTTGAACACAAACTCGGCGAGGTCGCCAAGATCGTCCAGAGCGAACTCGTCGAGCATCGCGAGCAGCCGCCGTCGACCAGTCTCGTTCGACGCTGCAAGGCCGTGAATGTCACCGACGACCTGATCTGATTCGCGGACATTGACCTTGACGATGTTGACGAGGTCGCGGTTCAGTTGCCACCGCTCTGCCCACTTCATGATGGGAATGTTGATCCCCTCTTCATAGACCTCCTTGGCGTCGGGGCCGTAGCCGCGCCCGCCGATGTCAACGACGTGCGCCGTGGCAGCGAAGAACCCGATCAGTGTCTCCGCTGTGGTGCCATCAGGCTGTGCGATGTCTCTGAACACCGGCGTACACACCGTGATGTCGTGGAGGTGGCCGGTGCCCTTCCACGGGTCGTTCGTGATGTACACGTCACCCGGGTAAATGCGGTCAGGGCCGATGTCGTTGATGAAATGCGGCACGGCATCAGCCATCGTGTTCACGTGGCCCGGCGTGCCGGTGACGGCCTGGGCAATCATCCGCCCGCGCCGGTCGAACACACCAGCTGATAGGTCACCGGCCTCACGCACCGAAGTACTGAATGCGGTGCGGACCAGCGCCAGCGCCTGCTCTTCGACGACCGAGATCAGCCGATTCCACATCACCTGGTAGTGCAGGGTGTCGGCGGCGTTCATGCCGGCATTCATGGTCGTACTCATTGCGTGCTCCGAGCGCGAGTGATCAACAATGTGCCATCAGCCTGCACCGTGCAGACGTGGTGGGAAGCAAGCACGGTGGTGGTCTGCTCCTCGGCAATGATCGCCGGCCCGTGTAGACGGTTTCCAGGTGACAACTCGTTCCGGTTGACCACCGCAGTTTCCACTCGCTCGCCGGAGGCCGCGTCGTAGGCATCGCGGTAGGCACCAGGCGCAACGGCCGATGAAGACGCGATCGAGAGTTCGACCCGCTCACCAGCTAGAACGATCGACGAGACACGCACCGACCAGCTGACGGTCTCGATCGCGAGGTCGTCGATGGCCCGGCCGAAGAACTCCTCGTAGGCCTTGGTGAACTTCGCCGACAACAGTTCTGCCGCGAACTCGTCGAAGCTGGAGTCGGCGTCGAGCGCCACGGGGATCTCCCAGCCCTGACCGGCATAGCGCATCGACACCTGCCGCTCGACGGTGAGGGTGGCCTCGGCGTCCTCACTCAGTGCAGGCTGGACGAACGACATCGCCTCATCGGTCAGCGATGCCAGCACCTGGTTGGATCCCTCAACATCGAAGTCAACCGTCGACGTGTAGAAGCTGCGAACCGCTTCGTATGAGAACGGTGCAACAAGGAACCCGATCGCCGAACCAACACCGGCGCCAGGCGGAACGATGAGTTCGTCGAGGCCCAGCTTGTCCATGAGCCGCGCGGCGTGCAACGGAGCGCCTCCACCGAAGGCGATCATCGTGTAGCCACCCATGTCTTTACCGTTCTCGACGGCATGCGCCCGAGCGGCGTTGGCCATGTTCTCGTCAACGACCTCGGCCACGCCGACAGCCGAGATGTTGGCGTCGAGGCCCAGCCGTTCACCGACGCTCCGAATCAGTGCTTCGCTCGCGAACCGCGCCGACAGATCGATGCTGGTTGCTCCAAAGGTGTCGGGGTGAAGCCGGCCAAGTTGCAGGTTGGCGTCGGTGACCGTGGCGTCTTGCCCGCCGAGCGAGTACGCAGCCGGGCCGGGCTCGGACCCCGCGCTCTTCGGGCCGATCCTGATTTGGTCGAGCACATCGACGCTGGCAATCGATCCGCCGCCAGCACCGATCTCGATCATGTCGATCACGGGAATCGAGATCGGCATCCCGCTCCCCTTCTTGAAGCGCGCTGTGCGGTCGACTTCGAAGGTCTTGGCGGTCGCCGGACGAAAATCATCGATCAGGCTGATCTTCGCTGTCGTGCCTCCCATGTCGAACGAGAGCACCCGGTCGCGTGCGTAGCGAGCTGCAAGGTCAGCAGCAAAAATTGCTCCACCGGCTGGGCCCGACTCAACGAGCCGCACGGGAAACGCCGCTGCGCTCTCGACGCTCATCAAGCCGCCACCGGAGTGCACGAGGTAGAGCGGGCAACTGACGCCGCGCTGCAGCAATTCGTCGCGAAGCCGAACAAGATAGGACGCCATCAGCGGCTGGACGTAGGCGTTCGCGCAAACGGTGTTGAACCGCTCAAACTCACGCATCTGTGGCGACACCTCACAGCTGATCGACACCGAGATATCGGGAAGTCGATCGAGGAGTAGGTCACGGAAACGGCGCTCGTTCGTGCCATCGACGTAGCTGTGGAGGAACCCGACGGCAACGGATTCGTAGTCGCTACTGGCGAAATGTTCGACCAGCGCGACTGCGCCGGCCTCGTCGAAGTCGAGCAGTACGTTGCCGCTGGCGGAGCGTCGTTCGGCAACGGTGTAGCGATCTTTCCGCTCGATCAATGGCGTCGGCAGCACGATGTCGAGGTCGTACTGTTCAAACCGACTTTCGGTCCGGGTTTCAATCACATCGCGGAACCCCTCGGTGGTAACGAGCGCGGTCTGAGCACCGCTCCGCTCGATGAGGGCGTTGGTGGCGAGGGTCGTGCCGTGAACGAACTGCGTGACGATACTCGATTGGCTCGACAGGTCGATCCCCTCGGCGGCGGCGAGTTGCTCGACGCCCTCGAGAATTGCTCGCTCCGGCGCATCGTGGGTCGTCAACACCTTCGTCGACGCGTAATCACCTCGGGCACGTTCGAGCACCACATCGGTAAATGTGCCGCCAACATCGGCAGCAAACCGAACGGAGGTATTCATCAGAGGTCCTCGATCTTCGGGAAGTCGGACGGCAGCTTGATGTCGACGGTCGCCGAACGCTGCTGGGCAAGCATTCCGCCGTCGACCTTGATGACGTCGCCGGTGATATACGACGCATCGTCTGAGGCCAAGAAGAGCGCTGCGCCGGTCATGTCGATCGGTTCACCAATTCGACCGAGCGGGACGTTCTCGCCGCGCAGTTTCCGCTCGGCCAAGCTGAGGCCGCTGGTGTCGATCGAACCCGGCATCAGGGCGTTAACCCGGATGCCGTACGGGCCGAGGTCGAGCGCCATGGCGCGGGTGAGCGCTTCGATGCCGCCCTTGGTCGCGTCGTAGGCGGTGAAGGCACGGTGTGCTCGGGTGGCGCCACCCGAACTCATGTTGATGATCGACCCGCCGCCGGCCTTGGCCATCATCCGCGCAGCCACATGCGAACACAGGAAGTGCCCGGTGAGGTTGACGTCGATGATGCGGCGCCACCATGCCTCGTCAGCGTCGAAGAAATGCAGCATTGGCGAGACGAGGCCGGCGTTGTTGACCAACACGTCGATGTGGCCGTACTCCGACACCAGGGTCTCGAACATCGTTGCAACTTGGGCACTGTCGGACACATCAGCAATCGCCGCAACGGCCTGACCGCCTGCGGCGATGATCGCATCGACCACTTCTGCGGCCGCTTCAGCGTTGACGTCGTTGACCACGAGCTTGCAGCCTTGGCTGGCGAAGCGCTCGGCGATTGAACGACCGATCCCACCAGCACCACCGGTCACGAGAACGACCTTGTTGTTCAGAGATTCATGCATGCGATTTTCCATTCGATTCAAAGAGTCGTTCAAAGTGCGAGGAGTTGGTGCTTGAGCGCGTCAACAGCAGGCTCATTACGTCGGTAGTAGACCCACCCGGAACGGGCGGTCGCGACAACCAGGCCGGCCTCGACCAGCACCTTCATGTGGCGCGACGCAGCGGGTTGGGAGACTTCCAGCTTGTCGGTGATGAAAAGGTTGCAGGCACCATGCTTGACGGGATCACCGTGTACTTGGGCCGGGAAGTTCGCTGCGACATCTTGCAGCCACTGCATGATCTGCAGGCGACGAGGGCTGGCGATCGCCTTCAGTGCCTTTTCTAGATCGAGCGATTCTTCCACTGCCGCACCCATAACGACATAGCAAAGTCGTTATGGAGCTCGATGTCAAGGCTCGATGTCAAGACGAGTTGCCAGAGCATCAGCGCATCAGCGCATCAGCGCATCAGCGCAAGGCACTAGCCCTCAGTGCTGGTTTGGTCCGGCCGAAACCGAATCTCGCTCTTCTTCTCGGGGAACTTGCCGACCTTGTCGGCGTAGAACTCCTGAAAAAACACGATGTCGACATCAGGGTCGCCGGTCGGCGTCATCGTCGGTCCAAAGCCGAGGGTCTTCGTCTTGTAGTCGACAAAAGCACAAACGATCGGCACGTCCGCAGCCAGGGCTATCCGATAGAAGCCCGACTTCCAATGGTCGGAGTGCGACCGGGTGCCAGCTGCCGGAATTGCCAGTGCAATCTCGTCGGCGGCAGCGAACTCGGCGGTGAGCGACTCAACCATTCCGTGACGGCCCTCACGCCGCACTGGGATACCTCCAAGCAAGCGCATCAGCCAGTTCATCGGCCCACGGAACAGCTGGTGCTTGCCCAGAAAGTTGACTGACCTACCTTGGCTCCACGTCGCCAACAGCAATGCCGGAAGATCCCAATTGGTGGTGTGCGGCGCCGAAAGCATCACATACTTCTTCGCTTCTGGGGCGGGGCCAACCGGCGTCCACCGCATCAGCTTCAGAATCAGTAGTGCAAATCCCTGCTTCACGTTTAACCATTCTCGTCACGGGCACGCTTGTTCGAGCCGACCCGCAGTATCGCACGAAGGAGGTGCGCGTGACCCCCAACCTG
>Ga0209502_10000481_pt1 | contig 43056 bp, 35 predicted proteins | sample ArcticOcean_MG_C_10_FD_187442 | JGI IMG/M metagenome (GOLD analysis project Ga0209502, IMG submission 187442) | Marine microbial communities from western Arctic Ocean - ArcticOcean_MG_CB11_90 (SPAdes) (version 2) | ecosystem: Environmental > Aquatic > Marine > Oceanic | place: Arctic Ocean... | reverse complement strand
GTCCGTTTTTGTCTGAGGCCAGCCTTCCGCATCTGAGCGCGGACGACGTGCGCGCGTTTATGGACACGCTGACAGACGCTGAGCTGGAGGCGGCGATGCGTTGGGGCGACGTGAGCTCGCGGGGTCCGGGTGTGCGCACGAGCTTGGCGATAGAGATATTGCGTGCGGGGCTACCGGATGCGATCGAGAAGGGCGCGGTGCGCGTGTTGGATGGGCCAGCGTTCAACATTCCAACGCACGTCGGAAATTATATTCCAAGCCTCGGACCGCTTCCGGCACCAGAGCTCATGTGGTTCGCGATGAGCAGCACAACATCGTGGCAATCGATGTCTCGCCATGATAGTAGGTGGCGTCAGTGTGCGGATAACGTGCGACGACGAGAGGCAATCTGCGATATCTTAAGCATCACGGCGCATCTCATGGGCTGTCACGTGTTACCCGCGCTTATGCAAATTCCCGGTTGGGAAGAGCTGGTTTCTTTTGAAGGTCCGTACAGCAGTAAAGGCGAGCTGTCGTTGCGGCCTATTCTGCATACGTACGACCACACCGCGACGATCGATTTCTCTGCATACGAAAAGATCGCGCCCGCGAACGAATACGACTTCACCTTGAGCGTGTTGCCCGACTCCTATCACCGGTCGGTCCGGACACACATGGCGAGTAAACTGGTGGACGGTTCGTACATGTGCTCTAGCTCGTTCCGGCACTTTTTCGATTTGCTCAACGCCGTTGCTTCCGCGGTGTTTACCGCGGCGAGGGGAAACACGGTACCCACGCTGACGGATGATTGCATGCATCCCGCGTACATGCTGGAAAGCACGCTGATTCTGTTACTTCCGAACTCCGCGCCCGCGGGTGGAACCTGCAAAACGTTCGACAAAGAGGACTACGCGCCGACGATGTGGGCGAACGGTTTCCACGCCGCAATTGAGACGGACTCGGGTGTTCAAAAAAATTACGGAAGCATTTTTGTGAAAGCGCTTCCCCTGGTTTTAGTCGCGGCGTTTTTGGTGGTGGCGTGGGCGTTCGTCGCGCGTTTCACGAAGCGCCGCTTTTGCGGCGGGTGTCACCAAAACTCCCCCCGAACCTTGCAAGTGTCGCCGCGCACCCTACGAGCCAGTAGGCTCATCCGCTTCATAGGCCACGGTGCCGAGTCCGAGGTGTACCTCGCCGAGGTTACCCTTCCCGGCGGCGTGAGGAAACTCATCGCGACGAAGATGTTCTTCAGGCCGGACACCGCGAAGGCGGAGATCAACTTTTACGAACGCATGCCTCGGCACGAACACATCTTGACCGTCCTAGGGTGTTACTTCGACAAACAGTTTAAAAGGCACTGCATGGCGATGGAATACTGCCGACACGAGGACGTGCGCGTGTGCATGGAGGCCAAGACGTTCCCGCGTGATGGGTCGTTCACACACCGCACGTTGTCGGAACTAATGGGTGCGCTTTCCACGCTTCACGCGAACGGGATGGTGCACAGGGACCTGAAGCTGGACAACGTGCTGCTGAGCTGCGAGTGCGAGGCGGGTGCTGAGTGCGTATGCTTGCGGACGTGCTCGCCGGGCGTCCGCGCGAAGCTCTCGGACTTTGCGATGTCGCGCGACGGAAAACTGATGGATGTGAGCAGCGCGAATATTAAAGGGACGGTGATGTACGTCGCGCCGGAGCGAGTGGAGTACGACGCAGGGAAGCACGAGGCTGATTTCTATTTCAGGGGAGACGTGTACGCGCTTGGTCTGATGACTTGGGAGATGCTGCATTATTTGCACAGCGGCGAGGTTGTTTCGTGCGCGGAGGCGATTTTGCCTGGCGTGCGGTCGCCGCAGGACGTGCTGATTCGCATCGCGGCCGGGACGTTCGTGCCGCCGTGCGACTTTCTGCCACCCAGGGTCCATTCGTTTCTTCGCAACTGCTGGCACTTCGACCCGTCGAAACGGTATCGCACCGTCGACGTCGCTCGCGAGTTTTGGGATTCGCTTCGAGAAGATTTGTGCGCTCTGGGATTGGTGGAAGGAGCGGAGAGCAACGATGTTGCTGTTCGTGTCGACGCGCGTTGAACACCTCTTTGGGATTCTCTCTAGTTTTATAGTTTTATCCTTGTTGGGTTGTGATCTTGAGCGCGAACCTCGCGCAACCTTTTCATACCTCGCACCATTTGTAAACAAAGTGTCTCCAAGAAAAACAGCCTGTCGTAAATCTAGGATTCGTCAATGATGTGGCATGTGAATTTGACACTGCCGTATCTTGTACCCACAGCACCATGGTCGATTTCGCGCGAAGGCGATCGTCAAGCATCATTTCCCCCCTGTATCTTAAACGTGAAACAATTCCTGATGAGTCTGGATGCCCGCGCGACGTCCGAAAGCGAGTCTTACGAACGCTGCGGTGTTTGTTTTCGAAAACAATATCTTCATTCCTACTGGACTGACATCCAGCGAATCGACTCTCCTGCGATCCTGTGGTCGGACAATGTTCAATCATGAGCTGGAGGACGCTATCAAACTCCAGTTCTAACTGAAACTGCCAGGTGTTTTAACTTCAATTGACACTGAAAATTGACCGGTCAGATTTTTGCCCATACGCCCATAGACTACCGTCTCAGGATCCACGGTCGAAGCTTATCGTCGTAAAAACGCGAAGATTGCTCAACTGTCACATGCGTGCCGCGCAGTCGCCTCGACGCGCGAGGGATCTACGTGTTGATATCCCTGAGAACGTCCTTCCGACGTTCTCGTGGGATACGAGTCCTCGATCGCGATGTGCGGCTCGCGTGCCCGCGGGGCGCGTCGTGTTTTTTTCGGTCCTGGCCACGCTCGCGATCGGCGCGGCGGGCCAAGACCAGGAGTGCTACTGCGACGGGTGGTACAGCACGAACACGCGGACGCTGGATTTTCCCGATGCGCAATCCGAAACATCCGCGGGGATGAGCTACCGAGGCACGAAACGCACGACGGTTAACGGCATGGCGTGCATGGCGTGGAAGGATGTGTTTGCGACGTGCACGGCAGGGTTCGAGGCGGCGAACGAAGATGCGATACTCGGCAATCCCATCACGAGCAAGCAGTGGGTGGTATCGTCGTACCTCGCGCACATGACCCCAGATCGTATGGGCAAACGCGGGGACGTGCATCCCACCGGGCTTTTCGACGATTACGACGCGGGGTTCAACCAGTGTCGCATGCCTTCCCTTCGCGAAGCTTGGGAGCACTCGAAACCTGCGAATTTTCACCCTGACGGACGATACGGCGGGGGGGTCGGATTCGTGCCCGCCGGGCTCACCGCGAGCGGACCGTTTTGTTTCGTGGACGCCACCGACCCTAGGGCCGCTGAGTACACCAGCGCGAACGGTTGGTCCTGGGGAGAAACAAACCTGGGATTTTTATGTCCGCAGGTCGCGCCCGTGCCATGCGGCGTCAATCGGTGCGCGCCTGACACTTCGGCGAACGCGGAGACGGCGTGCGCGCGATCGAGTTCCCCGGGGAGTAGCGACAGCGCGTCGTCGGCGCAGTTGCTCATGGCGAACGGCGGGATGGATCTGTGGGAGCGGCGATCGAACGTAAACGGAGTCATGCGCAACGCGAACGTGGCGAACCTCGTGTCGTACAGGGAGCACCCGCCCTATCCGCAGGGTTCGAACCCGGAAGAGCCACGGTTCTGGGATCTGTGCCTGTACACCCCGGAAAACGTACAGAAAATGGGTCTGGGGTTCAACGCGACAACAGACGGTGCTAACGACATGCTCGCTTTACTGCACAAGACTGGCGCGCTGGTGCTTTGCGACCCGGTGCACCCGCGTGCGGAGGGGATCAGCCTGAGTCAGGTATCACCGGGAAGGGGGGGGGTGACGGAAAGCTCAGCGGCGCGCGTGGCGTTTGTTAAGGTAAACGACACAGCTTCCCTGAAGGCGGAAAACGGCGCGATGGCTTCGATGGTGCCGGATGCCACGCACGTCGCGCGGGCGTGGGTGCGTTGTGCGAAGGGGTCGTCGACAGTGGCGCTGGTGGTGTCGAAACTGCCTAAAGAAGCTCCGGTGGTTTCACAGGATATCCAGGTGTCGATGTTTCATTACGACGCGATGACGAACGTGAGCGTTGGAGGTGAGTCGACGACAAACACGGTTCGCTGCGACGTGGATCCCGCGGCGTACACATCGTCGAGCGACGCGTCAGAGTCTGCGTCGGGATGGGTGGAGCTAGAGGTTGCCGTGTCGTCGACGGAGGCGGAACACGACATCACGGTGCAGCTGATTGTGCAAAGCCACTCGAACGATGCGGCGGTGCTGATGGACGATGTGAGCTGGGAGCTGGCGACTAGCGCAAGCCCAAGGATGACGATGCTCTCCGATAGCTCGAGTGCGGCGTCGGTGTTCGCGACGACATGCGCGGGGGGCGGGGGAGGTGGTGTGAGCTACATCGACGCGCACAAGTGCTCGACAGATCCGACACGGCTGTTTTATCGCCTGCGCGAGATGGGCGGAGTGCCGGTGGCGTACGAGCAGGTGCACGCGATGGTGGTGATCGGGTACAAGTCGGTGAGATGCCGAAGGCCAACGCTAGACGCGTTGTCGCAGGCGGAGTGTCCGTTTTTGTCTGAGGCCAGCCTTCCGCATCTGAGCGCGGACGACGTGCGCGCGTTTATGGACACGCTGACAGACGCTGAGCTGGAGGCGGCGATGCGTTGGGGCGACGTGAGCTCGCGGGGTCCAGGTGTGCGCACGAGCTTGGCGATAGAGATATTGCGTGCGGGGCTACCGGATGCGATCGAGAAGGGCATAGTACGCGCGGTTGACGGACCGAAGTACAACAACGGTCTTTTCTCGTACGATAACCCGAACATCGGTTCGTCGCCCGCTTCCGCGATTGCGTGGCATTCCCTGCAAAGCACTTCCGGGAACACCACGGATTTGAAGGTTTTTTACCAAAATTCATGGAAGGAGTGTGCACACCACGAGGGGTTGCGACACGCGCTTTGTTACTTCTGGGGGGATTTGGAATTTACCCTGGGATGCGGCATGGTGAAATCGCTCATCGCAAACACGGACGGCTGGGAACACTACGTGTTGTTTGAGGGCTGGATGAACACGCTTGAAGTCGTGAACAACCACTACACGGCGTTTTTGGAACCAATCGTGAAGCACTTCGTGGATATAAACCTGGGCGGCGAAGCGGTTTGTTACCAGTCAATCATGCACCTTCAGGAAGAGCTGGCGAAACCGGATCCCAACAGCGGTATCGCCGCCGCGCATTCGACGGTGTCGAAATGCGCGGCGCCGTTGTTGCGCGCGGAGACGCTCGCGTTGCTGTCGTTGGTGCTTCCCCTGGCGCCTCCGGAGAGGATGACGTGCGTGGATCTCACGTCCGTGGATTACATGACCATAGAGCCGTTCGGGCATCACGAGCACTTGGACCTGGACGACGACGGCGACGCGGGCGGCGCGGGCGACGTATGGAATCGCTACGGAACGTGGATCGCCGTCGGTGTCGGCGTGTTGGCGATGTGCGGGGCGTTTGCGTGGCTCACTCAACGTCGGCAACGTCGGCGGGCCGAAAAAAACGGAAACGGACCGCACCTAACGTTTTCGCACCTAGACGCGATATCATCAAACGTCCTGTCCAACTGCGAGCGATCCAACACGATCCTGGGGAAAGGCGCCGACTCCGAGGTGTACTTCGCGCAGGTCACCCTGGCCGGCGGCGTGACGAAAACAATCGCGACGAAGATGTTCTTCCGGTCGCACACCGCGAAGGCGGAGATTAACTTTTACGAACGCATGCCTCGGCACGACCACATCTTGACCGTGCTCGGGTGTTACTTCGATAAAGAAATGCAGCGCTGGTGCGTCGCGATGGAATACTGCCGACACGGCAACGTGCGCGTGTGTATGCAAACGAAGCAGTTCCCGCGACACGGTTTATTCATGCACCGCACGTTGTCGGGGATGATGGGGGCTCTTTCCACGCTTCACGCGAACGGGATGGCGCACCGGGACCTGAAGCTGGACAACGTGCTGCTGAGCTGCGAGTGCGAGGCGGGTGCTGAGTGCGTATGCTTGCGGACGTACGCACCGGGCGTCCGCGCGAAGCTCTCGGACTTTGCGATGTCGCGCGACGGAAAACTGATGGGCGTGAGCAGCGCGAACATGAAAGGGACGGTGATGTACGTCGCGCCGGAGCGAGTGGAGTACGACGCGGGGAAGCACGAGGCTGATTTCTATTTCAGGGGAGACGTGTACGCGCTTGGGTTGATGACTTGGGAGATGCTGCATTATTTGCACAGCGGCGAGGTTGTTTCGTGCGCGGAGGCGATTTTGCCCGGCGTGCGGTCGCCGCAGGACGTGCTGATTCGCATCGCGGCCGGGACGTTCGTGCCGCCGTGCGAGTTTCTTCCCGATCACATCGTCCGGTACCTTAAGAAGTGCTGGCACTTCGACCCGCAGAAGCGGTTCAAAGACGCGGGGGACGCGTTGCGGGTGTGGCAAAAGCTCCACGGCTTGGTGCACGCGGTGGGTGACAAGTCTGCGCTGATGCGCGCGTCAATCGCGAGCAGCTCGAAGGACAGCGAGACGTACCTCCTCGGCACAACCGGCACGGACGACACGCATTTCACGGGGGTCACCACCGCGACGGCGTCTCCGCCAATATCGAACAATTAAGAGAAAAAACAAAAAAGAAAGCGCGTCTGCGGATCGCGTCGAAAGTTGACGTCCGATTCGCAAAACGTACAGCGCCGTAACGACGCGGAGCGGGGGAGAGGGAAACCGAAAAGAGAAGACCAACGAAGGACGAAAGTAAGACTGACTGACTGAAATACCAAGGGCGCACTTTTGTGTACCCGAGCCCTATTATTATAATATTCATAATAGCTTGAACCTAGCAAGGTAAGTAAACGCTTCGTAGAAGTGCGTATTTGCGACGAGATAGATTGGCCAAGTGGCAAGGTATTTCAATCTTCTGTCTTATCCCGAGTCAACCGAGGTGGCACGATTCGCGAATTCTCGGTACCGGACACGGAGAGACAAGGCCGAGTGTGTCACTTCTCCCGACGCTTTTCTCGAAGCACCGTCGGTTTCTCTACGCACTCGCGTCCGCGCATCGCACCGCGACTCGTTCCCGGCGCATTCGCGAAGACACGCTCACTCCGTTCCGCAACTCCGAACTTTCACGTTCACGAAACCTCGGTTACAATGGCATCCGCCTCGTCACTCGCGTCGATCCAGGCGCCCCCGGTCGCGCTTCGCGCCAGCGCGCTCGCGCGCGCGCGCGCTGCCGCGCGTGCGCGCGCACCTATCGTCCCGCGCGCCGCTGCGTCCGCCCCCCCCATGAGCGGCATCGGCGCGTGCCACGCGGGCGCGTTCCTTTCCGAGACGGAAAAGGCGCACCTCGTGACGATCGCTGCTATGATCGGCACCCCCGGCAAGGGCATCACCGCTTGTGACGAGGGCCCTGGTACGATCGGCGACCGTTTCGAGGCCGTGGGTGTGGTGAACACGGAGGAGAACCGGCGGGCGTACCGTCAGGTTCTGTTCGAATCAGAGGGCGCGAACGAGTTCCTGAGCGCCGCGATTTTGGACCCCGAAACGCTGTACCAAAAGTCATCCACGAACGGCGAGCTGTTTCCCAAAGTCCTTATGGCAAGGGGCATCGTGCCTGGAGTGAAGCCGCATTTGAAAATCTTCGCGTTACCCGGGCAAAACGGCGCGACCGTGATGCAGGGTTTGGACTCTTTGGCGGTGCGCTGCGCCGAGTACAAAGCCGCCGGGTGCGAGTTCGCGAAGGTACGGCCTTGCGCGTTTCTTTTCCCAAATCCTGGACGACTGTTTGATGCCCTGTATGGAGTGCAGTTACGCAAGTTTTACCAACACAATAAGTGCACCAGAGTACAAGACTGTTTGCTCACTGTATAAATCGCCCATCACGAGACTCGGGACTGACGCTTTGTTTTACGCACGGTAAGTGGCGGTCGCCGCTTGAAATCGACGTCGCGAACGGCCAGCCGTCCGATTTGACAATCGAAACCAACATGCGGGATTTGGCGCGATACGCGCTGATTTGCCAATCCCAGGGCCTGGTACCGATCGTGGAGCCCGACATCGCTTTAAAAGGCACGCACGACCTGGAAACCGCGGTCAGGGTGAACGTCAAAGTTCAGTCCGAGCTGTTCCACCAGATGAACCTGCACGGCGTGTACATGGAGGGCGCTGTTTTGAAGAGCAACATGGTGAACCCGGGCAAGGACTGCCCTGTGTCGTACACGGTGGAGGAAATAGCGGAAGCGAACCTTCAAGTGTTCCGCAGGTGCTTTCCCACCGCGATGACCACGGCGAACTTTCTGTCCGGCGGCCAGAGCTTGGAAGACGCGAGCGCGCGCCTGGACGCGATCAACAAACGGAAGGGACGTAAGGACCCGTACGTGTTGTATTTCCCAAACCCCAACACCCTAAACCTAAACCCTAAACCCTAACACCGTGTTTGCCAGCACAACACTGACACTTTTCGTAACCCTCGCAGGTGGAACCTTTCGTTTTCCTGGTCCGCCGCGGTGCAAATGCCGCTGTTCCAGCTGTGCAAGGGTAAAGACGGGCTTCAGCTGGAAGCGATTGGTGCGTTGTACGTGGCTGAACTCGCCATCGCGTCCGCCGCGGCGCTCGGTACGCACACGCGCAAGGGCACCGAGGGCGACCACAAGGGCAGGGGGGGGCTGTTCGGAGGGAAAAAGTAGACCGAGTAAGCCAGTCGGAGGGTACGCTACACCAGGAGTGTGGTAAAAACAGCGAACGGCGGCGCCAATAACTCGCCGCGAACGCTTACCACTTTTCAACACTCCAACTCACGGGTACTTTTAATCGAACATCGACCTAACCAGAGCGGCGGGTACACCGTGACGGGTGCCTATGAAGGTTCACACACAGTTCACCGGTCATTTGTCATCCCGAACCACGCCGACACCGCCTTTGCGGTTTCGGCTCGGCGGTCGCCGCCTTCGGCTTTTTCGTTCGCAAAGACAAAGAATTCCGACGCCCCCGCCGCGACGACGGATTTCCATTTATTTTGCGTTTTCCGGGTCTCTACTTTGGTCACCACCGATTGCGCGCACGCCGCCGCGGTGTCGCCGCCCCCCCACACGAACAGCGTGGGGATTCCGGACGCCGCCGCGTCGCTCGCGGCGGACGCGCCCAAACCGATCGCGCACGCGAGCACCCCGGCGTCCATCGTCGGCTCCTCACTTTTTTCTTTTTCTGTCCGTCCCAGCAGCTCCGCCACCGGAACCGCCCCCGTGCCCACGCCCACGACACACACCCGTTTCGCGCCTCGCTCGCGTAGCGCCGCGCCTATCGCGGCTATGTCCCTCGCTACGCGGGACGGCGGGTGTCCTTTTTGCCAGTCGGCGAAATTTGCATCACGCGCGCGCGCCGCGGGGTCCGCATCGCCGTACCACGTGTCCCCTCTCGCCAAATCAGGCACCACCACAAGCGCGCCCGATTCCTTGTTCAGAAGCTCCGCGAATTGGCGGACACCCGGCGCGCGCCACCCCGGGGCGTCCGCACACAAAACCACCGCGGTGGAGGCGCTTGCGTCGCCCACTAAGTACGCGCCCACCACCCAGCCCTGTTTTGTTTAACATTAACATCGTGATGAAGCAGACGGTTACGACGCGTGGACGAGTGTCGCAACAGATAGCAAGCGACCGGGTGTGGGTTGAGCAGGGATACGGAATGTCAGCGGATACTTGACGCGAGAAAGGAGGACCGGGGGAACGACAAGGCGCGCGGTGACGAGCTCCTAAAGATCGAGGCGGCGGCGGCCCGAAATGCGTGGCTCCCCGAAATGCGTGGCTCCGCGACCGCGCTCGGTGTCCAGCGTGTCGGCCGTGTCGGCCGTGCGCGTACCTCGTCGTCCACGGCGAAGCCGACCTCTTTGCCCAAAGGCGGGTTCTGGAAACCCGTGTCGTCCGCCATGGCGTCCACCGAAGCGGGTTTCGCAGCTTGCGCGGGTAGAGTGATTTGTCAGATTTGCCAACCGGCGTCCAAGTATTTTGGCCATTTGCATCCCGGGATACCGGGACACGTCACCACGCGTCGCGCCGCGCACACGACCCATCGTCGAGTTCCTCGTCGAGTTCTTCGCGGTTGGGTGTCGACCAACTCGTCGCCATGCGTGCTTTGCTCTCCCCTACCTGCGTCGCGTCCTCCGCGGCGCGCGTCACCGCGATCTCTCGTCGCCGTGACGTGTCGGACGTTCGGATAGGTACGCGTACGTCGGCACGCATGGCCAGGGGTCGTGTCCTTTCACGCGCCTCCGCGCGAAACACGGACGGCAGCGTCGAACGCGAGTTCGCCACGACCCACACTGCGCAGGGAAGTCGCAGAGCGATCCTGGGCGGCGTCGCCGCCGTTTGCGGGGCGTGGTCGTTCCCGACTCGCGCGGGCGCGGCGGATGATTTGGGGACGGCACCCGAGACGACGGGTGGTTTAGGTTCGGCCACAAACGCCGTCGTCGGCGCGGTTGTCGTGACCGGCGCTACTTCCGGCGTCGGTCTGTCCGCGGCGAAGTTGCTCGTGGCGGAGGGCAAAACCGTGGTGCTGGCGTGCCGGACCGCGGAAAAAGCGTGGGACGCGAAACGCGCGATTCTGGCGAAAGTCCCGGACGCGGCGGATCGCGTACTGGTGCTGCCAAACGTGGGCCTGGAGATGACCGACTTAAAATTGACCCGCGATTACGTGAAAGCGCTTCTGGATTCGGGCATACCGCTGGACGCTTTGCTTTTAAACGCGGGAATCATGGCCGTCCCTCTTGGGCGAACAGAACAGGGGCACGAAATGCACTTCGGGGTGAACCACTTGGCGCACTTCTTGGTGCAGGACGGGCTGGCTCGAGTTTTGCGGGACCGAGCGAAGGCGACCGGCACGCCGGGCAGGATCGCCGCCACCTCATCCATCGCGAACATGCTACCCGGTGCTTTCGACGTCAACGACCTGGACTGGCAACGAAGACAGGGCTCGTACGAAAAGTGGGCCGCGTACGCGGCGTCGAAAGCGGAAAACGTGTTGCTCACGGATGAGTTCGCGCGACGCGAAGGCGCCGAACCGCTGGTCGTCGCAAACTCGTTTCACCCGGGTATTGTCACCACGAACTTGGTGCGTTACATCCTTCCTGAGCTAACCGCGGAGAACCGGGACCCTGAAGCGGAACGGCAGACGACGCAAGGCCAGGCGATGTCGAAAATGGGCATCAGAGACGCGGACGAAGGCGCCAAGACGCACGTCTGGCTCGCCACGGCTCCCGAAGCGGCGAAGGTGACCGGCAGGTTCTTCCTGGACCCCGGGCTTGAGTACCCGGGCGACGGAAACGTGACCCACGAGCAACTCGTCGCCGCGCAGGACTGGTTCCTGCCCCTGACAACAGACCCGCTCGCGAAACAGCTGCACATGCCGGAACGGTTCTTCGACTGGCGAACCGCCGAAAACGCGAAGAAGCTGTGGGAACGAAGCGCGGAAATGACCGAGGCGTTCAAAGTCTAGCGAGAAACACGAGAGGCGAGATGAGTTAAGTTTTTGTCCCGAGAACAACCGGTTACTTTCTTGTACTGTATTAGATGCTTCTTTCCGTATCTTCATACGTTTTGCACTCGTCGTGTGTCTCGGTTTTAGGGTTTAGGGTTTAGGGTTAAACTCCCTACACGCCGTTAGATCACCCCCGGTTCGTTCGCTCGGCGGTAAAACGCCAGCGGGTCAAGCGCCGCGACCAGGGTAACGCGGTTCGCGGCAACGCGTCCGTCTATTTCGAAACAGTCAGTCGTGGTTTCTTTTTTTTCTCTCGCCGCGTCCTTCAAAAGTTCAGCCCTTGCCGCGTCTCGCGCGAACCTCCCCGCGTCCTGCGCGAGGTTCCGTTTGCCGCCGACGCGCGCGCCGAGCCACGCGATGTGCGCGCGGAACGCGACGCCTGTCTCGTGGCGGCGCGCGTACCCTGCGCTCTCCGTTTCCTCACCTACCTCACCACCCGGCGCGCTTTGCGAGTTTCGAAGCGTTTCGGCAAACTGAAACCAGACGTCGCTCGACGCCGACGTCGGTTCCGTCTCGACGGTCTCGCTTCCCACGAACCCAGCCGGTGACAGCGGATGATTCATCGACAAAGGCGTCGCGGGGAGCCATTGCGCTTCCCACATCTGAAGACCCCACCCTTTTGAGTCGAGGGACACCGCGGGACGAAGTTGGACCGCCATGGAACGCATTTCGGTGGCGTACTTCTGTAACACGCCAAGTCGCGAGTGCGCCGATATTTCTTTCAAAACGTTTTCTTCGAAAAAGATTTCGATTGCCGAGCACAAGCACGTCCACGCGACGGCTCCGGACACGGCGTCTTGCGAGAGCCGCGTTTCGGGTAACCCTTTGATCGGCGTGCCGTCCACGTTTATCTTCCAGCGAACACCGATTGGGGTGTTCGTCTCATTTCTTTCCACGAACAAGGGATGGACGTCGCACACGACGTCGGAGGCTTCGACCAAGATTTTGGTTCCTCTTACTTTTTCCTCCGCGTCTTGGCTGGAAAACAACTCCGCCCCCAAGCGCGCCAGCGCGAACACCCACAAGTAGACGTAATGGAAGTACATTCCATCAAGCACGCCCCCTGGATCTGACACTCGCGCCGCTAACCGCTTCCCACACCGTAGCCCTTTGTATCGGACAGAAGCTGTGCCGCCCGTGAACGGCGGCGACGACGACCGTGTCATGGGAACGTCGTGCGACGAGGGTTGGCCTAACACCTTCGTCATGCACTCCGCCAACCCCTCACCCGCACGCAGCGCGTCCCGCCTTCCAATCGCGTCGCCCGCCTCCGCGCACCTCGCCGCTTCCGTACAAAAGTTCATCACCCCGATCGCGTCCGTCCACAGGTGCCGCGACTGACCTCCGGACACGACTCCCGCTTCGCCGGGAGGCAAGGGACGAGGCGCGAAGCCAAACTCGGCGCTTCCTTTCCAGCAGCCGTAAACGAGCTGAAGCAAAGCGTTTGCCAAAATTCGGTCCTCCTCGTGTGCTGCCGGGGCGGAGGGAAAGGAGGGCGGGCGCGGGTGATTTGTCATGGCGCCCAACATCGCCACGACGGGGTTGTCGGCGTGCATCTCGGACTGCTGAAGCGTGAGAACGCACAGGAGGTGACGACGTTTGTGTCGCACGAGAAAACAACTCTTCTCGGACGTTACGACGACGAAGTTTCGGTGTCGTTCCAATATTCGGTCACACTTTCTTTCTACCCACTGCACGTTGCACGCTCGTGTCGTTGAACGCGCCGACCGCCGCGGCGGCTAAAAAGGTCCCGTTCGGGTCCACTTCTATTTCAATCCCAGTCTCCGCGACCGCCGCCGCCGCGTCCAACACGAACAAAGGGCACTCAGGGTCCCCACGTCGCCCGACCCAGCGAAGGTCGTACGTGCAAAACTTGTTTCCCAAAAAAACGTGCGTCACTTTTTTTGAGGAAAGCGCTTCGGTTCTTTTCGCATCCCCAGAACTATCCCCAGAACTATCCCCAGAATTATCAACACCCACATTCGCTCGCAGCACGTTGTTGTACAGCACGGCTTCGCAGTGCGGCATGAACCAGAACGTGTTCACTTTCGTTCGCGCCGCGCTTTCGCCGCAAAGCACGTCTGCTTTTGTTCGGTCCAGAGTTTTTCCAATTTTTTTCTCGGAAAGCGTCGCGACGTCAATCGGCGTGAACACCGGGTCGTACAGCAAAACGCTTTCGTGACGAACACCGAGCCACTCGGAAAGCACCATGGCCAGGGCGAGCTGGAACCGGGAGACCAGCGAGTTGGATGGTGAGCCCAGGCCTAGAATGACCATTTGTTGGAACCGTAACTCGGCGTCACACGCGTTTGGCGACGACGTCGATGTTGTCGACGTCGACGTCGGTGCATCCGCGCGTTGCGAGTAGAACCCAGCCTCTCCGAGTTGCTTCAGCAACGTCTTCGTGAACTGTGCCTCCCGGATTTCCCGAACCGCCCGGTCGATCTGCGACCACGTTTTCCTCACGGACGCGTCGCTCGAGTCCTCCACCACTCCAAACGAACGTGTTGTAGAACCAGCCTGCAACGCGCGGAACGCGGTAGCGCTCATCTTTCGCCGCGACCCTTTCCCCACGACAGTCCACGCATCATCACCCATCGTGGGTGGCTTGTTTGATGCGCAATTAGTGACCCAGAACGAAACCCCAACCCGACGTCGCGCACCGCGACGCGCGGGCCGACCTTCCCGCCCACGTCACGTCGCGCCGCTTCGAGTGAAGAGGAAGGATCAAGGATGGAAGCCCACTTTTGCCCTAAAAAGTAGGCACGCGAAAAACCTGTCCCCAGATCTGTTTTCCCACGTCTCATCAGAACTCGAGGCGGCAGGTGCCCGTCTCACGTTCCACACAACAAACCCACGATGGGTCCCGGCGAGCGCACGTCCACGCTGGAGACGTTCACGTCCGTGACGTCGTGCGACGCGGGCACGAGTAGGGCGATTTTGGAGGTGCGTGACTTGATGACGTGACGAGGTTCAAACGAGAAGCGGAAGTGGACCGCCCGTACCGTTGGACGACGCGAAAACGCGGTTGACCGTGGCTGGACGCGTTGACAAAGGCACTAGGCGGCGGCGGTCCCGCCCATTACCTTCGCCCTCCCTCAACCTTAAACCCTAACCGTTAACCTTAACCCTATACCCTGTCCTGACCTCCCTACCCCGGCACTAACACACCGCAGCACTACAAGTGGGATCTGGACCGCGCCGTAGATGCTTTTTTCGACGGCAGCTGGCAGAACGCGCTGGTGGACGCTAGCGAAGCGGCGGCTTTGGCGGCAACCGGCGCCTCACCCCCCTCACCCCCCTTTCCCACCACCGGGGGCGTGCAGTGTCTGGTGGACAGCGACGACGACGACGACCAGTTTGGAGGGCCGGCGCCGGGACGACAGTTCAACGAAGATGCGGATTACGAATACGTGGACGACGAAGACGGAGACGACGCCATGTTGGCGTCGGCGGTTGACGAAGGCGCGGCGTCTCGGGGCATGCGACCGCCTCCGCCTCGCACCGGCACCGGAACCGGCCATGTCTTTGCGCCTATTATGATCGACGACGAGGACGAGGAGCTGCAGAGGGCGATTGACGCGTCCATGGGAGGCGCGGCCGGGGGCGGCGGGCCGGGCTCGCGCCGGCCACCGGACCATGAGCGAGATAACCGACCGCCGCCGTCGCCGGCGCAGGACTTGAACTTCGGCGGCTCGTTCGCCCCAGGCGGCGGTGGGGCTGGGTTCGGGGGAGGTCGCGGTATAGGTGGGCAGGGTGGCGGCGCCGTGGGCGGGTTTGGAGGCGCTCAAAACGCACAAGGTTCGGGTAGGGTCGACGACGACCTCCCGGAAGGCGTGACGCGCGCGGAACTCGAAGAGGCGCGCATGTTGGAAGCGGCGATGCTTGGCGTTCCTTACGAAGGCCACGTTCCTGATGGGTCTGGTTTGGGGGTTTCCGGGTTCGGCATTGGCGCCGAAAACGGAGCTCCACCGCCGTCTGCTGCAGTCCAGGAAGCCCGGATCATTCGCGGCGACACGGACTGGGCGTACCAGGAGTCGCTGCGCATGGACAAGGAGAAGGAGACGAAGCGGGTCAAGGAGGAGCTGGCGGCGAGGAAAGCGAAACAAGAAGCGGCGGAAAAAGAGGCGAAGGAGGCGAGGGAGGCTGCTGATGCGGCCGCGGAAAGGGACGCCTATATCGCGCAGGCGAACGACGCGCTTCCTGACGAACCGGCACCAGGTACGTATTGGGCCTTCCCAAATCCCTCCGACTGTCTGCCCATACAAGACTGACACTTTTCCTTTCCAAAAAAAGGCGCGCCGAACACGGTGGACGTCGCAGTGAAGCTTCCCGGCGGTAACCGGGTGCGGCGTTTGTTCAACGCGAGTGACAAGCTCTCTGCGATTTTCAACTTTCTCGTGTCCCACGAACACCTGGAGCTAGGAACGTTCCGGCTCGTGAGCCAGTTCCCACGGCGGAGCTTCGAAAACAACACGGAGGGGAACCCAACGCTGACACAAGCGGGGTTGACGGAAAAGCAAGAAGCGCTGTTCGTGGATCTGCTGTGAGGGTGCTGATTGTCGGGAGAGTTTAAACGCACGCGCGTTGGTCGGACACTGGATGAAAAGACACTCGAAATACGAACCTGGTTTCTCTAAAAGTACTCACACTGGGCTAAAGTATTCCAGCTCCGATGTAAGTAAGGAACGACAGTCCTTAGTACTAAGTAACTAAGGACTTACACCGCGCCGTACGACGCGTTACCAGGCGCGTTACCGGACGCGGTTTGGAGATTTTCCTCATCCCCGTCCCCATCCCCGTCGTCCCACTCCCCCATCCCGGGACACAAAACCCCGACGCATGGCAGACACACGCAAAAACACGCCCTTCGCGTTTTCCCCGTGCACAACCCCAACCTCGGCGTCCCCGACCGCCGCGTGTTCCCGAACCCGAGCCCCGCTCGCGTCAAGTCGATCTCCAGACGAAACGTCGCCTTCGCCAGGTGCACCCAACTCCAACCCATGGTGGCGAACCCTATGCCCAGCACCGTGAACACGTACGCCCCAGGCGACCCGTTCGCTACAAGCACCGGCGCGGCCATGATGGCGAAGTCGAAGGTTCCGTGGTAGAACCAGGACCAGGCGATGCTGTCCAAAAAGTTGTACCCCGAACGTTTTACCCACAGCTTCGTGACGTACCGGGTGGCGGTTAACCCCGCCCACACCGCGTGCATCGGCGTGGCGCCCCGCAGCGCCGTGACCGTAGTCGCCGCAGCCCACTTCGCCTGCTCCGAGTACGGCCTTCGGCGCACCGTGATGTTCACCGTGATGTTCGCGCCCATCCAATCGGGTTGCTCTTTGAGCCGCGTAAACGAGCGCAGCGGCCGCGGCTCGTCGGCGCCGAAAATGTCCGCCGCCGTGATTATAGGGTCCCTCGCTTCGCCCTTACCCACCTCGGACGACGATTCTTTCGACGTTTTTGCGTTTACGTCATGGCCTTTCCCGACGGACGACTGTTTCGACGTTTCCGCGTTTACGTCATGGCCCTTACCGACGGAAGATTCGTACACAAAGTCCTTTTCCACGAATCCGTCCAACTGCTCAAGCTTGTCAATCGTTTCCCGCCACGCCGCCGCGAGCGCCGGCGCCACGTCCGCCTCCACCACCCTTCCCTCCGGATCGACGTCGCTGAGAAGCGCCGCGGATACGACCTCGAACAGCTCGTTTATCCAACCAGATGGAGTTTCAGTTTTCGTACTGCTTCGTAAATGCGCAGTGCCAACCTCCGCGGTCAACGACGACCCAACGTCTGCGTCGTAATCGGAAAACGGATCCGTGAACGGGTTCAGCGTGACGTTCTTCTGCATCGTCACGTTCCCCGCCCGGCCCCACTCCGTCGCGGCTTCGTCTGTTTTTGGAAAAGAAAAGTGTCAGTCTTTCGGGGCACGTGTATTACGTAATTACTCAGGACAATCGGCAAACAAGTCGTCTATAATTTGGGAAACGCGCAACACGTACACACGTTCGCGCCGTACTGGATGTTCTCCGTGAACGAAAAACCAAGCCCCACCACGAAGGCGAGGTACACCACGTCCCGCGGGTCGGCTTGGGGGGTGAACCACCCGGCGGCGGGGGAGGCGCAGCCGCGTCGCCGGCGAGTGCCGCCTTGTACGGTTTGCGCCGCGGTGCTCTTTTTGGAATCACCAACGACCGGCGCCTCTCCAGTTATCCCCCCTGTCCCCCCCCCCTCCTTCTCCAACAAATCCCAAGTTGGGTAATACCTGGCGACACCAAAGTACTTCGCGGTTTCCTCCGCCAAACCGGCCGCGAGGTAGGCCACGACGAACGCCACGGCGATGGCGTTGAAGTCTTTCCCGAACAGAGCGCCGATTGTGTTGGAAGTCGACGCGCGCTGGTCGCCGTCGCCGTATCCGTCGCCGTAGTCCCCTTCCCCGTCTCCTCCGCCGTACATTACGTCTGTCGGTGTGGCGACAAACAAGGGTATCGCCGTCATCGCCGCACCAATCACGCCTCGCACCGCATACACCGCGATGGGACACCCCACAGCGCCCACCCAGAACGTCTGCGCGAACTTTCCAGGAGGCACTTGTTTCCACAAAAGATTGTGATCTTCACGATCTCCAAGAAGCACGAACACGGCGAACCATCCGAGCGCGGTGAGCAAGCTGACACCGAGCACCGCCAATGCGACGGTCGGCGTGGTGACCGCCGCTACCGCGAAGAACTTCAGCACAACCAAAACAACGGATAGTAAACCCCAGACAGACACGTTGGCATCGGAAAACAAGTTCGCCACGGGGAACGCGTACCACGGAAGGGATTCGTAGTACGCCTGGTGGTCCCCCCACGGAACCCCGTCCACCAGGCCGGTTTCATGGCTTGGCGCATCAGGTGCCACCATGTCCTGAGTGTCGGGGGGACTCGCCGCGCCCATCGCACACCGGACGCAGACGCCCGCGCGCGCCCGCGCAATGGCCAGACTCGAGGAATACGACCATCTCTGACTGTCTGAAACACCCTTTCCCATAACCTGCGCAAAACTCGTCGATCGGTCGTTGGGTCCGAGGCTTTGAAATGCAAAGTCGCAGCCACCCCCCGGCCCTCACTTGGGCCGGCGCTTGTTCGCAGCGCTCCCGCCGCGCGCTGGCAAACAGGAAGGCGAAGCTTTCGGCTTAGGCAACTCCCCACGCGTGCACGCCCAGTCGTCCTTTCGGTCGCGTGGTCCGCGCGTGACGCGAGAGCGCCCCGGAGTCGATTCGTGCGAGGCACATCGTTCGGTCCAACCAAACGCGCGGCGCCCTGACGCGGCACAATGCTCGCCTCCAACGACAACAGCTACGCGAAGGAGTACGCGCGGCGGCGGCACGCGAGGGGCGCGTCTCGTCCCGGCCCCGGCGGTGTCGCTGGCGAGATGCTCCTGACTGACCGAGGCGAGTACATACGGTTCCTGGAGTCCCAACTAGATGCAGTGACCAACGCGTGTTTAACTGCGCAGTCGTTCGACGAGCGCATCGTCGGTATAGGCGCCGCGTCGGTGGCGCAGGATGAAAAAATTCTCAACCTTGCCCGGTTGATAAAGTGCGCACAAGGCGTGTCGGAGGAACAGGAGCTGGCGTATCACGGCGCGATGGAAAGGGTACACGAACGGATACGTACCTGTGAGTCAGCGGTGGCAAAAGTCGCGGAAATCGAAACCGAAAAAGTGTTCGCGGGAAAGAAACAACTGCGAAGGAAAGGCTTAGCGGGGGGCGATTTGACCGATGAAAACGAAAACCCGAACTGGTCCGATAGGCCAGGAGGTGCTGGTGACCCTAAATACGACGGTGACCGCCTCACGATGGGGGTTCTAGACGCGCAGTTCCGGGCGTGGGCGGACGCGCGCGAACGCGACGTGGACGCGCGCGTGGTAAGTTTGGAGCGGCGACTCGCCGCGCGCGTGGTAAGTATTTCCCATGAAACACATTCCGCCTACTGACTGCTCATACAAGACTGACACTTTATTTTTTATCTCTAGGACGACGGCGTGGCGTCCGTGCTTGACGCGGTGAGGAAAGCCGAGCGGCGGTTACGTGAGGAGTCCCCGCGGCTCGCGGAGCACGCAGCGCGACGGCTTTGGACCGCGGCGGGGAGCGCGAGTGTCTCTGGAGGCGGGTTTGACGTTGGGCGCGTCGTAAACGACGAGAACGCCCCGGGGTCGTCCGGTAACGACGTTTTCCCTTTTCTAAACGGCGGCGTGGCGAGCGGCGCGTCCGTTGCTTCTGTGTTGACACGAGTCGAGCAACTGGAGGCATCTGACACCGAGCTCAACGCGCTGATCAGGGCAACGCGGGAGCTACAGAACTCGCACGCCCTCGAGTTACGGGAACACCGGGCCCGGGAGAAACAACGGGACAAAGAAAAGGCGGCGAAAGAGGAGGGTTTTGCTTTGGCGGAGGCGGAACGGAGTCGGCGGTTGGGGTTGGAACGCGGAGTGGACTTCGCCCAGCGGTCGGTTGCGGAGCGACATGAGATTGACACCACGCTTGCCAGGGAACACGGACAGCAAGGTTCGCACGGCAACCGTGACCAACAGGGCAACACTCCGAGTTCAAACTCCGGAGAGTTCGCTGGGTTCTGGGGCGAAAACGCCCGGTTTCCCGACCCGAGTATGAATACCGCGCAAGAAGCGTTGGCGCGTTCCGTGGAGGCGTCCGCGCGCGGGTTCCACCGACTAGGCGCGCAGGTTTCCGAGATTCAAAAGCGCGTCGACGACCGGGATTTGGAGATTGCGCGGCTCCGCGCGGACTTGGATTTGAAAATAAACCCACCCGTGAGTTATCGTAACAGTTACCGAGGTAATGCAAGAGACGGTTCACTCGACCAACGGCCAGCGGCGATGATTCTCGCGGATGCCGCGGCGGTGCGTTTGGCGCGCGAGTCGGTGGAGCGCGCATCGAGGGGGGGTATTCGCGTCCCGCCGCCGCCTCCGGTTGCTGGGAGAGACGACACGATTCTAAACCGTCTCGCCCAGGAAACGGACGTTTCCCTGGACGGAGTGTATGCCGAGTTTGACTCGGGCGATGCGTATTCCGGAAACGACAACGCGCGTGTTTCGTGGTCGAAAAAATACGCAAGCACGTCAATCGTCGACGAAGCCGAAGCGCGGCGGGAGAAACTCGCCGCGCTGTACGAAAAACTGGAGAAGACAAAACTAGGGTAGCAGGATAGGGTAGATTGATAGATCTAATTTGATGTACTCTAGTAATTACTCGTGTTCCTCTACTGTACTACTACAACCGCTTACTACTACAACCGCTTACTACCGTACCCTGCCTTTTGCTACTACATACCTCACAGGTACCCGTACTGCGGCAGCGTCACCGCGGGCCAGCATTTCTTTCGCGTTTCGGAGAGCGAGGCGTCGCTTTGTTCCAGGGTCACTTCAAACACGTTGCTCCACTTTTTGCCCGTCACGAAGATTCGGTCGTTCGCCGCGTCGTACGCGATTCCGTTCATCACGTTGGGCGGGGTTTGGGATGGGTCGCACTGTTTCCTCAGGCCTTGCAGGTCGATCCACCCCAACACTTGTCCAGACGCCGGGTCAATCCGCACAATGCACTCGGTTTCAATGACGTTGGCCCAGATTTCGTCGCCAACCGTTTCCAACTCGTTCGCGAACCGTATGGAACGCTCGCCGTCGCGAATCTTCACTTGTTTCACAAGAGGCCACTCTGGGTCATTCGACCCAGACCCGGTGTTCCCCATAACCTTGACGAACGTAAGCAAGTCGGTCGCGTCCGTGAGTATTATGTTGTCGGGGTCGTATGGGTCCGTGGTTAGCCCCCACCCGTCCTGTAACGGCGTTTTGAAGGACCCGACTTTCGTTAGCGTGGCCGCGTCGTACAGAAAGCCAACGTTTTTTTTCCAAACGATCTGCGCCAACAAGTCGACACCCGATTCAATCCCCAATAAATCGCCACCCCCGGGGTCTGAACCCGCGCCCTCGGTTGTCGCACTGTCTCGCTTACCCACTTCCATACCTTTTACGTACCCTTTATTGCCCACCGCCGTGCCCCTGGGAAGCTTCGTCAGCCCTTCCGCGAAGAACTCGGTCGGTAGCTCTCGTTTCAAAACAACCTTCCCGGAAATCAAGTCCGCGCTTCGCACCGTGCTAGGCCCGCCCACGCTTCCCGTGGATTCCACCAGAACGTCGGGGGACTGGTACGCCAAGCCCTGCGTAAACGCGTTCGCGTCGTGCGGGTACTTGTTTATGACTTTGTACGTCCAGACTTTTGGCAAAAAAGATGTCGATGTCTCAGAAGCGGTCGTATCTGTCTTCGGTCTAGGTACCTCGTGTGATTCGCCGAGGGTAGTCGTCGTTTCGCCAAACGCGGTAACACCCGGTGTGTTAAACGAAGATACCCGTCCATCCCCAGCCCCCCCCGTGGTGGTAAGCGCGCCGTGCCTCGCCACGACCGACACGACCACCGCGGTCGCACAAAGACCGAGCACACCCAACACCCGGACCCCGCGCCCGCCCGGGGGTTTTCCGCGTGAGGCGCGCGTCATCTGCGACGAAGACTCGGTTGTGTCTTGCATGTGTTCTCTTTGGGATCCCGATTCAGTGCGTGCTCCCTGTTTCCCGTGTGTGCCACGGCGCATTCAGAGCCAAACACCGACGACTGAGTGGCGACACCGACCCACACCACACGGTCAGGTCGCGCGCGCGAGTGTGGCTACCGGCGACCTGCGAACGACGAATGAGATCTAGATTTGTGAAAAATCGAAAGAGCGAAGAGGTTTCCAAAAATGTTGTGACAAAATTGAGACGCTCATCACCCTCGCCTACTTCTTCGCCGGCGCAGCGACCAGGTTCAGGATTTTCCCCGGCACGTATATGACTTTTTTGATCGCGGACGCGTTCTCCACGAACTTCACGATTGTTTCCTGTGCCATGGCCAGGGCCATGGCTTCGTCCTGCGTCGCGTTCGGGGGTAACTCGATTTTCCCCCGCATCTTCCCGTTGACCTTGCGATTAACAAAAGAAAAGGGTCAGTCTTGAGTGTACAAGTGCCATGTATATCGCGATGTATGGACAAACAGTCACCAGCTTCGGTAAAACAGTCGTGATTGTGATGTATGTAGTAAATAGTAATTACGGGCGGACAGCCGGCAAACAGTGTGCCTGGATTTGGGAAACGCCAGAGGCCGTACCTGCACCGCCAACGTAACGGTGTCCTCCACGAGCAGCGAAGGGTCGAAGGAAGGCCACGTGGCGTACGCGTTCGTTTCGCCGTTACCAAGCGCGCTCCACAGCTCTTCCGAAAGGTGCGGCGCGTACGGCGACAGCAACAAAACGAACGGTGTCAAAACTTGTTTCGGTTTCGTGTCCCACTTCGTCGCCGTGTTCACAAACTCCATCATCGCCGAAATCGCCGTGTTGAAGCGCATCCCCTCCGTTTCCTCCGTCACCTTTTTCACGCACTCGCTGATGGCTTTCAGCTGTTCAGCAGTCGGGTCGTCATCGGTCATCTTGTCAGCGTCGAACAGTCGGTACGCCCTGGCTAAAAACCGCGAACACCCCTCCACGCCTTTGGTTTGCCAAACCTTCGTCTCACGCAACGGGCCCATGAACATCTCGTCTGAGATAAATAAAGAAAGTGTCAGTCTTGTTTGGGAAAACAGTCGGAGGGATTTGGGAAATACAATACGTACACAGTCTCAAGCTATCCGCGCCGTACTCCGCCACGATGTCATCCGGGTTGATCACGTTTCCTCTTGATTTGCTCATCTTGTGTGCCCTGGCGCTTACTTTTATTGAAGGGTCTGCAGTTAACACGTACCCGTCGCCCTTCTTCGTGACGTCTTCTGAGGCTACTTTTTCCCCAGAAGCAGTCGCCGTGTACTCGACGTTACCAAGAATCATCCCCTGGCTCACTAGCCTTCCGAACGGTTCTTTCGTGGAAACAGCGCCTATGTCGTATAACACCTTGTGCCAGAACCTGGCGTACAACAAGTGCAGCACCGCGTGCTCCGCGCCGCCGACGTACAAGTCAACGGGCATCCAGTACTTTTCCAAGCTCCCGTCCACCATCGCGTTTTCGTTAGTCGGGTCGATGAACCGCAAGTAGTACCAGCACGACCCGGCCCACTGCGGCATGGTGTTGGTTTCCCTGACCGCTTTCACGTCCGGCCTCGTCGGGTCCACGGTGTTGACCCACTCCGTGCAGTTCGCGAGCGGGCCTTCCCCGGATCCGGAGGGTTTGAAGTCGTTCGTTTCGGGAAGCACCAAGGGGAGCTGGTCTGTCGGTACCGGAATCGGGGTAAGCGGGTCGTCCTCCGCGTACACCACGGGGAAAGGCTCGCCCCAGTACCGCTGGCGCGCGAACAACCAGTCCCGCAGTTTAAAGTTTACCTTGTGTGTACCGATGTCGTGTTTTTCCAAAAACTCAACAATCTTCACCGCAGCCTCTGCGTTATCCATGCCGTTCACATCAAGAGTGTCAGATGCGCTGTTCATCATCTTTCCCCCTCCGCTGTACGCAGCGGACTTACCCTTCTTACCCTTGCTCGCGTCGCCTTTTCCTTTTTCCGGGGTCTCCACCACTTCCACAATGTCAAGCCCGAAAGTCTCCGCGAACTCGCGGTCGCGGTCATCGTGCGCCGGGACGGCCATTATGGCGCCGGTCCCGTAGGTTCCCAAGACGTAATCAGCGACCCACACTGGGACGTCGGCCCCGGTAAGCGGGTGCTTCGCATGGGACCCGGAAAACACCCCGGTTTTCTCCTTCGCGAGCTCCGTGCGCTCCAAGTCGCTTTTCCGCGACGCCGTTAACACGTACGCCTCGACTTCGGCTTTCTGCATGACCGTGGTCAACGCGCACACCAACGGGTGTTCCGGCGCGACCACCAAGTACGTCGCGCCGAACAGCGTGTCCGGGCGCGTGGTGTACACTTCCAATTTATCGCCGGCCGTCGTGACATTCGGCACCACAAACTCAAGCTGCGCGCCCTCGCTTCGCCCGATCCAGTTCCGCTGCATCTCCTTGATGCTCTCCGGCCAGTCCAAGTCGTCCAAATCCTCCAAAAGCCGGTCGCCATACTGCGTGATTTTGAGCATCCACTGTTTCATTGGTTTCCGCACCACCGGGTGGTTGCCGCGTTCACTAAGGCCGTCAATAACTTCCTCGTTCGCCAAAACCGTGCCCAACGCCGGGCACCAGTTCACGGGCACCTCGGCTTGGTACGCCAAGTCCCTCTCAAGCAACTGCAGGAAAATCCACTGCGTCCACTTGTAGTACGTCGCGTCGCACGTAGCGACTTCGCGGTCCCAGTCGTAGGAAAACCCTAAGGCTTGTAGCTGTTCTCGAAACCGCCCCACGTTCTTCTCCGTCGTCGCTTTCGGGTGCGTTCCGCTTTCTATGGCGTACTGCTCCGCAGGCAAACCGAAAGCGTCCCACCCCTAATAGGGCCAAAGAAAAAGTGTTAGTCTCGTATGGGCAATCAGTCTCCGTGCGGAATGTGTTAATGGAAAATACCCACCATCGGGTGCAGCACGTTGTGCCCGGTCATGCGCTTGTACCGCGCGATGATATCCGTCGCGGTGTACCCTTCCGGGTGCCCGACGTGTAACCCGGCGCCGCTGGAGATGGTGTGGGTATTTAGTGTGGATTAATTGTTGTGGTGCAGTGGGGAGTATTGGGTCAGTGGGTAGTGGGTTTAGAGGTTAGCATCCGATGGCGTCGTTTAAGAGTCAATCATCGAAAGACCATCATCATCTTTCAATAATTCACGTTCATTCTTTCCTTCGGGGTTTAGGGTTGAGGCGACGCGCGCGATCCGACTCCGCATGGTCCTCTATCTATCCCTGCCTAGAAACGCACCTCGGGTACGGGAACATGTCCAGGGCGTAGAACTTGGGTTTCGACGTGTCCACCACAGCCGGGGTTTTGAATGTTTTGTGCGTGAGCCAGTGCGCCTGCCACTTCTGCTCGATGTCCGCGAACGGGTACCCTCCGCCACTTCGGGTGCCGGCATCGGTGCCGGGTTCGGTGACCGCGTCCGCGGCGGCGGCACAAGGCGTGGTGTGCGACGCATGGCCACCATAACCGGCTGCGAACGACGAACTTAGCGCGCGCACGGACGACGCAGACCGTGCGACGAGTGGGACCCGGACGGCAAACGCCTGCGCGCGGCGACGCGCGGCCGCGACGAGGGGCGACGCCATGGCTCGGCGTGTCGCTTTTCCAGGAAACGACCTCGCGGTCAAGGGCAGCGCGAGCCCGGGGTGACGCAGCGCCATGCCCACGCGGGAAAACAGCGTTGCGCGATCGGTGCGAACGCGTTTCGGTGCGACCGCGCCTGGTTACGGAGCGGAGGGAAGCGAGACGTGCCACGCGAAGAGGCAGAGGCACGACGTCGACGTCGAGGTTTATCCAAAAACTCCGAAAGAGTTTAATGCCGTCGTGGTTTCGCGAATCGGAAATTAGAATATGGCGCGACCGTGGAACCACCTGTCCACTCCACTCCGCGGCCGTCGTTCACCTTTCCTGGACTCCAAAAGAGGCACGTGTCGCGTGTCCTGTATTCGCGAGCATGACATGTGTCTCGTCGCCTTTCCCGGTGGCGATCGCGAATGTGAAGTGCGTCCCGCGATTCAAAACCAAAGGCACCGGACGAAGCGTCGCGAATTTACTTTCACGATCGGCTTTCCGTCAAGTGTCTGGCACATCCCCAACGGGATCTAAACTCGGACGTGACACCACCACACGTGCCTTCGCTTCCCAAAGTGACGAGTACTCCGGCCCACTTGACGTGGTGGCGCTTGGGAACATGTGCGTTGACATATTGCACCCCCCAGGGCCGATTCCGGATGCGCAATCGTTGAAGACTTCCGAGTTTCTGACCACGCTCGACGAGTCGCTTTTCGCGCGCGAGCGCGAGCGGTGGGAAGTCGGCGGGAATTGCAACTTCCTGATCGCCGCGGCGCGGCTCGGGATGCGTGTGGAGTGCGTGGGTCATGTGGGAAACGACGCGGCTGGTGCGTTCTTAAAAAACACGCTCCACGACGAAGGCGTGCCGCTGCGACGGTTGGCCAGCCGAGAGCTGGTGGACGAAGTGCGCGAAAAAGAACGGAAAAAGAACGGCGCCGAAACCGGAAGCCAAATGGACAAAACCCTGGTTTGTCACGTCCTCCGTGACGGCGACGGGGGGCACGCGTTTTGCAGCCGGTACGACCTAGGGCCGTGGCCGTTACTGGCAGAGGTGAACGGCGTGGATGACCACGCAGCGAAGAGTCTTGGAAAAACGCGCGCCGTGTTCGTAAACGGGTTCGTGTTTGACGAACTGAAACCAAGCGCGGTGAAGAGCGCGGTGGCTATTGCGAAGGTACCGGCCTTTCCCGACCCAAATCCGCCCGACTGTTCGCCCATACTCGTACCAGAAGGGACTATTACCTCTGCCTGTTTGCTCATACACATTACGAAAGACTGACGCTTTGTTTTATCAATCGCCAAGGCGAACGGCGCCGGTATTTTCTTCGACCCCGGCCCGAGGGCGTTCACGTTTGTCAAGAAAAGGGGTTCCAAAGATTCAAAGCAGTATGTCGAGCGCGCTGAAGCGCTTGATATGATCCTATCGAACTGCGACGTTATTTTAGCCACCCTGGAGGAAGCGGCGGCGCTTGTGGAACGAGGCGACGCCGCGGACGTCGGGCACGGCGCGCTTCGCGGCACCGCGGTGGGCGGAGGTGCTTCGGTAGAGGTGGCATCGCTTGATGAAAACGATGGAAAGGACTCAAACGCGCGTTTAACAGGAAAAGTCACCCTGGACCCGGCCACCGTGGCGTTCCAGCTGCTGCGCCGACCGGGGTGTAGCGCGGACTGGGTGGTTATTAAGTGCGGACCTGACGGCGCGTCGGTGTTTACGAAAAGGGGAGACATGGTTTTCGTGGGGTCGCCGTCCGTAACGGTCGGTGATACGGTCGGTTGCGGCGACAGCGCCGCCGCAGCGATCGTGCTAGGGTACGCGAAGATACAGGCGGTGAAAAAGAAACTGTTCGAGGCGAGCTCGGGGAAAATAGCCTACCTGCCAAACGCGAAACTTGCGGCGATGATCGAGGAGACGCTAACGTTAGCCACCGCGACGGGCGCGGCGACGGCCACCACGATCGGCGCGGGGAGAAACGTCGCGACCGTGGATTTAGTGAAGTCCCTGTTGGACTCGTGTGTCTGTGACACGGAGAGCTGTGCGGGCTGGGGGATTTCCCCGGACGCGGCGAAACGCGCGAAGGCGCTGCTGGACGACAGCTTGGAGAAAAGCGGCAAGCGCGTGTAGATTTATTTGTCAAATTTCTTTCGATGACGTTCAAATCGTCGCGCGTGCCGTCAGATGGCGCGGCGCTCGCGGGGCACCGCGTGGGACGATGTTCCTTCTTCGGAATCACACCAAAAAGCATCGCCTCCCGAGTCGATGTCAAACGCGTTGACCCTGTGCCTCGTGATGTTCGGCGGTGCGTTGTTTCCCATCCCCTTCGCGTTCGCGAACACGGGCGTCGTGTTGGGCATCACAAGCGTGGCCATCGTCGCGGCGTTGAACTGCTACACCTGCGTGTTGCTTCTGCGGTGTGTACAAGGCGTCAGCGGGCTCGGGATACGCCCCAAAAGTCATCGCGGCGGCGGCGGGACGCTTTCGTTCGAGGGTTTGGCGGGCGCGGTGGGGGGCCGAGCCTGGGAAAACGTGGCGCGGGTTTCCTTGGTCGTGCTGCTTTTCGGCACGGCGTGCGCCGGCCTCGCCGTGATCGGCGAAGCGGGAGGGCGGACGCTTTGTAACTTTGGGTTGGTAACAGGGAGTGGGGGTGGGGATACGGGTAGTGATGGTAGTGATGGTAGTGCGTGTGCGCCTTTCCCTGGCTATCTAAAACCCTTGGGGATGTCGCCGATACGAACCACGGAGTCGGGAGGTGGAGGGTTGTTGAGTTTGTTGGTAATCGCGCTGTGCATCTTAGCGCCGCTGTGTGTGAAGCGCGACATCACCGGCTTGGCAAAGGCGGGCGCGCTCGGGCTGGGTTTGCTGGTACTGTTCGTGGTGGCTCTTGTCAAGAAGTGCGCTGACCAGCACATGCCAGCTGTTCGTGTTATGGGCACCAGCGCTTGGCTGCTAAGGGTAAATACCCGCCGCTTAGAATGGACCGTCGCGTTTCCGATTCTGGGCTACGCGCTTTACGTGCACCCGGTGTTGTTGCCGATGCTGGGCGAGATGGTTGCGGGTCTGGAAAAGACAAGGAAAATGAGAGTCGGTGTTCAGTCGGCAGGTGGACAGTCGGCAGGTATAAGCTCGGCAGGTACCGACGAACAACTCGAACCTGCTTCGTTGACGGAGACGCTTCTGGGGTCACCCGCGCGTCACGGGCGCGAGCGCGATGCGGTTGAGAATGCTGACGGCTTCGAGAGGGAAGCGAGTGATGACGCATCTGCTTTGCGACACAACATACACACCAGTGATAATGACGCTTACAACTCTGATGATTACGCAAGCCATCAATCACACCACGCCTCGGTGACCGCGGCCGTGGCGAGCTTGGAAAAATCCATCCGCCTCGCCATGGCGTTCGCGTGTTTCGCGTACGTCGTGGTCGGGGTTTGCGGGTACGGCTTGTTCGGCACTGACGTCGCGACGAACGTTTTGCTGGACATGAACTCGCCGTGGCTAGATTTAGCGATGACCGCGTACCAAGCCCTATGCTTCCCCCCCACGTTCCACTCGTTGAGGGGGACGCTTTATGACTTGTTAGACGCGGAGAAAGAAAGCCCAGCAAGCGGTGTCTCTGTTTCATTTGACGATCGCGATGACACACCGAGGGAAGGGTACGCACGACGAGAGAGGGAAGGGTACGCGATCGATCCCGTGACTCAAGACCTAAGGTCTAATTCGGATACACACACACCCTCATCAGTCACCGAAGAAAAGTACGTCCCCCACTTTTGGCGCGTACACGTCCCGCGGGTCGCTTTCCTGTTGCTCAGCGCGATTTTCGTCGCCTCCGCGCTTCCGCGATCCGAAACCTTGTTCGCGCTAACCGGCGCGGTCGGCGTTTCCGTGGTGTGCTATGGGTTTCCCATCGCGATCACGTGGCGACTGAGTGCGATGAAAACGAGTGGTAAGTACGGAGCAGCGATGGGGACGAGTAGTAATCATAGATTGGCGGGTCACGGTTCTTCAGGTTTGGATGGTGTTGATGATGGATTTTCGGGCGCGTTTCGGGACGAAGCAGACGAATCAGACGAACTAGACGAGGGGTACCCGGCGAGGGCGGTGTTCGTTCGCGACCCTCGAAGCAGACATAAAAGAACGACCGTGGTGTCGTACGTCAAACACACGGTGGTGCCGTGCTTAGTCTTGGCCTTCGGCGTCGCGCTTTCGGTGCTGGGCTTGTACGCGACGCTTAAGAGGGACGAGGGGTAGACTGAAATTGTAACGCTTTTCGGGGCGTTTTTGGAATCGGTCCCGAACTCGACGCGAAAGAAACACGTCGTCCCGTCGTTCTATCCCGAGGCGATCGCGCGTCCCTACCACTTGTTCACGGCGCCATGTCGCTCTGCATCGCGACCGTTCCTGTCCTCGCGCCCTATGCCGTTCGCGGGCGCGGGCTTTCCCGCAGGCGCAGAGCCGGTGTGACCAGTCGCGTTGTGCAAACGCGCGCGTCTTCTCAGAAGACGGACCCCGGATTCGCGGAGGACAAATCAGCCGTGCCCCTCGGTCGGCGAGCCGCGCTCTTGTTGTCCGTGTCGCTCGCCGTGTTCGTACCGCCACCGCTAACATTACCCGCTTTCGCGGATACCAACACGTCGTCGTCCGTGCGTTTCGAGCCCATCCCGAACGAGCGCTGGAGCGCGGTTGAGATCACCACCCAAGTCCCATCCAGTTGGCAAACCCGCCCTGGGCAACGCACCAAGCAAAGTAAATTCATGATGTACACGGATTCGTACGGCCCGAACTACCGGTACACCACGTCGCTTGCTAAGTTCGTGGATACCGACGGTGTCGTCACCGCGAACATGATTTCGCTGCAGGTTCAGTCCCGGGGAGGCCAGGACTCGATCACGGATTTAGGGCCGATTGCTAACATCGACGCCGCGAAGGCGTTTGGGATCGACACGGAAGACATAGCGCTCGCGGAGGTCGTCTCGAGCAACAAGCGAAACGACGCTAAGAAACAGAGCTACTACGAGTGGGAACTGTTGTGTCCAACAGGCACGCGCGTGCTCATAAGCGCTTGTATTTCGGGGGGCGGGCTTTACGTGCTGTCCGTGGAGGCGACTGTGGCGCAGTGGGAAAAAAACGCCGACGCGCTGAGAAATACCGTGGAAAACTTCGCGGTGCCCGTCGTCGCGGAGAGCACGCTTGACGTGTCAAACCGGATCTACAACAGCGCGAGCGACGCGGGGTTTCAGTAGAGTAGTGTTCTGTGTGTAATGCGTGTAGTGGCACTGCAAGCGATGTGACAGTACTATTTATTAGTAATATCGGAACGGGTGATTTGCTTTTGTTTTTTGTGATGACTCCTCATCGCCTGCAGGAATTTTAATCGGACGGAATTTATTCGTAAACGCACGTTCTCGGAAGCCTCGAACAGAAATACAACGACTCGCACGACGCGGACACAAAACCACCCACTGTTTCAACGCAATGGCCGGTAAGAAATCTCGCGCGCGTGAGACAAAGAACGAGCTCCGCGATGCTAACGCGGCCAACACGGCGAACGCGGGCGAAGCCTTCCTCCGCCTCCCCAACCACCTGGTCGTCACGCACATCCTCAGATCCGAGCATTTCGACTATCCCGCCGATCTCGCACGGCTCCCAGCGGTGAGCCGCACGATGCGCGACCTGGTGGCAGAAACGGGGCTTCGGTTTAAGGAGCTTGATGAAACGCGTGCCGTGGAGCTCGGATGTGTAAGCGCAGTGCAGCGCCTGCAACGGCAAGATCGCCTGTCGCGTCAAGAACTCCTCTGTCAGGCAGCGGCGTGGAGCGGACAGCTAGAAGAGTTGAAGGTGTTGCGCGCGGACGGCTGGCCGTGGGACCGGGACACGTGCTCGGCGGCGGCTTTGGGCGGGCACCTCGAGGTACTGCAGTGGTTGCGCGCGAACGGGTGCCCGGGAGACATACGCACGTGCCATACAGCTGCGGAGGGCGGGCATCTGAAGGTGCTACTGTGGGCGCGCAAGAACGGTTGCCCAAGTGACGAGAACGAGCTGTACATCGCCGCTCAACATGGCCAAGTGGCGATGGTGCGGGCGCTGATCGGGTTGGATGCGGACGTTAACAAGGCGACGGATGACGGCGAGACACCGCTGTACATCGCCGCTCACAAGGGCCACGAGGCGATAGTGCGGGCGCTGATCAAGGCGGGTGCGGACGTCAACAATGCAATTGATGACGGCGTGACGGCGCTGCTTCTCGCCGCTCAAACGGGCCACGAGGCGATAGTGCGGGCGCTGTTCGAGGCGGGCGCGGACGTCAACAAGGTGACGGATACCGGATGGACGTCGCTGTCCTTTGCCGTTAATGAGGGCCACACGGCGATTGTTCAGATTCTCAGGGATGCTGTATTGGTCCAGATGCAGGATTTGGCTTTGTAAATACCAGACGCCGAACGATTTTGTACATTATCACACATGCCTGTGTGATGAATGCCAACCAATCACTCCTGTCTCTTATCTTCAAGACATGCGACATGCGTTACGCGAGCTCGACCTGCCTCGCCGCGCACTCTTCACAAAATAATGTACAGAAGAGGTATTGCTGACCATCCCGAATTTCGTCCCGAAAACGTCCGCAGTGTACGACGCGCATGACGCGCACGGTCACTCGGGTTGACCCCGCGGCCTCGAGCGATGCGGCCGGAACCGGTTGTGTTCCCGCCGCGCCTCTGTCTCCCGATGCGATGGAGGCGCACGTCGCCGCGGCGTGCGATGCCGCGCGCGACGGCACGTCTTTCGAATTTCTAGATCTTCGTGGCCATCCAAACGCGGGCGCCGCGATCGACGCCATCGTCGCGGCGCTTGGTACTCCTTCTTCCAATTCCAAACGTTTGGGACTGAAATCATTAAACCTGGAGTTCGCGATGCAGGTCACGGACGCGCACATCGTGAAGCTGGCGCAGTGCGGCACGTTGGTTGACGTGAACGTCAACGCGACGAGTGCGGTTGGCGATCTGGCGTTAAATGCGCTGGCGAATGAAAACGCAAACACGTTACAATCGCTTCAACTGTACTGGAACGTACGCGTGACGGATACGGCTTTGGTGGGACTGATAGAAAAGTGCGGCGCACGACTGAAACTGCTGAACCTGAGCGGGTGTAAACGGCTGACCGACCTGACCGCGGAAGCCATCGGGTCACACTGCGCTCAAATCGAACACCTGGATTGTACGCGCCTCGAGTTTACGAACCACGGGTTGAGTAAGATTTGCGTATCGCCCACGGGGTTGCAAAAAACCCTCCACACCCTGAACCTGTACGCGACGCCGTTGCTCGGCAAACGAGGATTCCGGCAAATCGCGGCGCTTGAAAACTTGACGTGGCTGGATCTGTGCGGCGCGCAGCAACTGACCGACGACGCGCTTGGAGAAATCGCGGACGCGTGTGTTTTGTTGCGATACCTCAACCTGTCCTGGTGCTTAGCCGTGACTGACGTTGGCGTGACCAAAGTTTGCAAACAGTGCCCGGGACTGGAGCTTCTTTCCGTGCACGGAAACAGACACGTGAGCGATGCGGTGATTACCGCGCTACACGAACATAACAATCCAGGAAGCTTACACACTCTAGACATAAGAGGGTGCGGTGTCGACCAAAACCGTGGCGTGTTGGTAAAAAAGTTTCCGAACCTGACCGAATTCGTACACCACACGTGACGTGGGGTATTTAGACGACTTTAGTAATGACATAGAATAGAGACAACACTTCGATAGACTCCAAGTAATGACACCGAATAGACAACACTTCAATATACTCGCAATACTCATACATTCCTCGTAACTCATCACGGTCTGACTACGCCGCTAGGTCCGCGAGCGTCGGGTTTTGCCCGTACCTCGGGGATTCTTTACTAGAAAAAGACGTGTCACCGCACGTGCCGCCACTTCCCGAGCCGCCCGGCGTGACACTGTTTGCTCGGTGAGAAATGTCGTGTGCCCTAAGCGCTCCAGTCAGCACTGTCACCACATCAGCAATCGTACTTTTCGGAAGCCGGTGTTCTTCGCAAAACCGCCGCGCCGCGTTTTTTGTGGTTTCGTGTTCGTGAAACGTCAGCGTTTTCGTTTTCCCATTCGCGGATTGGCCAATCGTCAGCTCCAGCCGCACCACAGGCTCGCCCAACACGAACTTGGTGTACGGGTACCCGTCCAGGGAGGGCGACTGCGTGTGTGCGCTCAAAGGAGACCCGCAACCGCTGGGAATCGAACCGGGGCTCCCTCTGAACCCGGGGAAGGGGTTTTCCCGTGACGCGAAGGTGAGGCTTGGGGCGTTTTTGTGCATCGCGAGCGTCGCGCTCGCGGTCAGCGACGACCCGGCGAACCCAAACAAGTTTTCCCTAACGCGTCCCGACTGTTTACTCATACGCGACCTACCACCCGACACGCTGAGTTCAACTTTCGGACCGCGAACCCAGTCCGGGGCTTCGTCCAGGGGAACCGGGCTTTGGGGCGAACGGGCTCTTAGGACAGGTCGGTCGGAACTTATTGGCGTCGTTTCGCTCGACGACCGCGGCGAGTTTGAATTTGGCACGCGCAACACGCGCGGTCCGTGGTTACGCGAGTCCGGCGGCTCGGGACTCGGCACGGGGGGAAGACCGGGTACGGTTGGTACGGCGTTTCTTTCGCCGTGAAACGAAAAGTACTGCCCAGTACTTTGCGTGTATTCGGACTGCCAGGTACCGCTGTATTCGTTCGCATTTGGCGTAGTTCCAACCGCGCTCTCGAAACCCGACGGCGTTTTACGAATCGTCGGCGACGTACTTCTCGCCGTCGGCGAAGTGCTTCTTCTCGTCGGCGTCCCCATCTTCACCGGGGTCAACGACGCCATGGATGTCACCGGTGTTTGTCCAGAACCAACCTCCTTCGCCGATCCAAGACGCTTCACCGAACTCATCTTGCGACTCTCCTTGAACTTTGCAAGCGAGTTGGCTTTCTTTGCGCGCTCTTTTTCGTGGAATTTGGGCGACGCCGTTGGTAACGTGGTTACCCCGCGCAGCGAGTCTCGCAACTCCCTTGGGTCAACCCAGCTCGTTCTTCTCTCCACCGCGCTTTTGCTTTCCTCGCGCAGAGCAGCGGCGGCCGCATTCGCACCGCGCATCCGCGCCACCGAGTTTGCGAATCCGGGAGGCGCGCCCGCGAACGATACGGGTTGTTGTTTCGTCACATCACGCATCGTGGACCCGGTTAAGGAAACGACGGCGCGTCGCGCCGGCGCCCGGCCGTTTGAAGAATCGCGGTTCCCACGCGGTTCCCACGGTTTCCTCACCCCGGATACCATCGACTCGCTGCGCCGAAACGTAGTGTTGTCCGCGTTTTCATTACGCGTAATTTCCGACGCCTTTCCATTAAGCGTACCCGATGACGTGTCAGTTACACTCGCAGCGCTGTTTCCTGTTACCACCGCCGAACCTCGACCAGCCGCGCTCGGGTTCGTTTTCAAGTACCCGGGGAAGCGGTTGATTTTCGGCGCGAAGGTACACTCCAAAAGTTCTTTTGCCTCGATCGCCTCCCGAGACGTTCGCGGGGTTGTTCGGGGGAACAACCGCTCGCCGGTGACGGAGGAAAACGCGTACGCGCCTTCTCCTTCGTGTCGTCCGTCGTACCGCTTGGTATCCTCCTCACCATCCTCCTCCTCCTCCTCGAAGCGCGCCTGCATCGCGCGTATCGCGACGCCGGGTGAGAATACTCGACCCGATGAATTACCAGGCGTCAAGCCTATGCGGTTTGAGGACCGCGGTGCCCGCCCAATGGACGGCGCGAAAGTACACTCCGCCGCTTCCAACGCGTCCCGTCTTTCCCGCGCCGCCTCGACATTCGCATCCGCCACGGCCTTGCGTTGCGCTAAGCGCTCGGCGATATCCGTGCTGTGCGGCTTCCGTAACGGGGTCGCGGGATTCTCCGGGGTTACGTTTCCTTTCCTCGGAGTAGTGCGCGTTGGGTGTTGATTGTCGTTCATTTCTTTATCTTCACGACGTGCACAAATGGGCGTCCGCGCGAGCGTGGTGCTCGCCGCGCCGGGGCCTGTGATTGACAAAAACGCGTCTTGCACGGCATCGACCCTTTCTTGGTTGAACTCGTGTGGCCACCATCCAAGTTTCCGTGAGTGCGCCACGCGTCCGGCGTCGAAGGCGTCGCCAAACACGTTCGCGTCAGAGTCCACGACGTTTGCGTCGTCGGCGCCGATCGTCTCGCTCGACTTGACGTACCGTAACTCCTTTTCGTCCAGAGGAACCCCCAGCCGCTCCAACTGCGCCTGCGTCGCCGCGCCGATGCACCGCGCGACGAGCACCGCGGAAACGGAGGTACCGGCGTTATCACCCGCCACTGATTCGGTATCGCCGGCCCTAAGCGCGGAACACAGCCGCCACACTTTTCGCGCCTCGTCCCTTTGAGCGGCTTTGTGTTCGGGAAGCGTCGAGGGTAAAATCTTCGTCGCGCGAAGGACTCTTGAAACGGCTTCACGCGGAAGATTAGTGAGGGATGCATTGGAGTTACTTGTGGTGCCACCAGCGCCCTCGGTATCGCCAGCCAGAAGCACGCGCGCTAGCCGCATCACCGCGACTAGTCTGGACTTCACGCGTCGCGCGTGGGATTCGCCAGACCGAGCAGAGAGTTTTGTCCTGTCCGACGTGTTCCTGGCCGAGGTGTCCGCCTCCATGATCTCAGCCTCCCTCCGCTTCTCCCGAAGCTGCGCCTCGACGTGAAGCGCGCGCGCGGTGTGAAGCGCGTCGCTGGAGCGAATTGTCGGGGCGGGCGAGGTTTTTTGGTCGCTCGCGACGCTCAATTTCGTTTGTTTCGTCTGAGACGATTTCGTTGGAGACGTTTTCGACAACCGCGTGTGCCATGGCCCTTCCCGATCCACACCCAGATTCCACTTTTCCAACTCCAACCCTGGTACGTGCGGGGCGGTGAATTTAGCAGGGCCTCGTGCTTCCAATTTGTGTAAATCAACACGCGCCGACTCAAGCGCCTTTTCCTTCGCCAGCCGTTCCTTTTCCCACCGCGCGGCGGTCGTGTTCGCGAACTCGGCGGGGTCGACTTCCAAATCCACGGCTAGAAAATTCGCGCGCGCTTCGGTTTTGGAAACCTCGTGTAACCCTCGTTGCGCAAGCTCCCGCGCGAGCCACCGCTTCGTATCACGAGCCAACACGATGCCGCTGGCGCGGTCCCGGAGCGGTCGGCGCGACGTCTCAAACAATCGGTCCCCGTTGGTTTCCAACGTTTCGGGAACAAACGTACATTGCTCTTCTTCCTCCGCCAACCCCTCCGCCTCCGCCTTTTGGCGTTCCTTCGCCAGCGTCACCGCGCTAACACGCGCGCGCTGGTGTAACGAGTCCAGGTGCGTCTGGTCGGCGAATTTCTTTTCCTTTTCGTCGCCAACGCTTTTCCTCGCGTCTCGTCCGGATTCTTCGCTTTCCCTTTTCTTGGAAAACTCGCTGAAAGATCCGGGTTCGGTTAAGTGGAAGGGCTTAACCTGCGTGACCCTAGGTTTCGGGGGTGTCTTCGGGGGTTTCACCAGGGGCTCAGCCGCGCCTTCCGCTCTCGGCGGGAATCTTCCCAGCGGGAACCCTTCCAACGAAACAGGCGGTTGTTGACCCTGCGCCTGTCGTTCGGAGAGGTAACACGCAATGACGAACTCGTCGAATCGCAGGCTTCCTGTGGCGTTCGTATCCGCCAGGTTCCAGATGTGCCTTAGGGCTTCTCTTGACGCCCCGTAACTCGCGAGCAAAGGCGCGGCGTCGGACCCGGTGACCAACCTGGCGGCGCGCCCGGTACCGTCATCCCCGCGCGCGGTAAGAGCGTCGAACTCAAACCCGTACCGCTGAATTCGAACCTGACTCACGGGTTTCCACCGCGTGCCGCTGATAAGCACGCCGTCCCCGTCCCAGTGATGGTCGGAATTTCTCCCGGGGGACGCCATGACAGTCGCGTCCGCACACCGATCACGACACCCGAGGAGTCGCACCCGGCACAGCTCGCGTCGGGCACCCCGGACGCGCCGGAGGCCTATCGCCAATGCAATTGAGGGGACAGACACAAAAAGAAGTCGGACGAGAATCAGTCGACACTCAAACGACACAGAAGAACTCTGTTTTCCAGCCAAAAACCTCACCGCTTTCCCATCCCTGCCGACGTCCCCACCCCCTCCCCCACAACTCGTTCGCGCCGGCGTCGCGTCGTGGACCGATACACGACCACGCGGCCGTCTCGTACCGATTTCATCTTCGATCGTTCGACCGGACACGGCTGTCACCCCCGGGATCGCACGTTTTCCAAATCCGATCGGATAGCAAATCGAAGCGCGCGTTTCGCAAAGCCACGTCGTAGTAAGCACTTTCGATCATGGCGTCGGTTTCAGCGCAAATCGTTTGTGCCACCACCACAAGAGGCACTTTCACTAAACGTACCGGCTTGCGATCTTGTTCAACACAAACAAACACCACCCTCAAGCGTGTCTCCACTAAAACCCGCGCCGCAGCTGAGCCTGATTGGAAAACCAAGCAAAGGGAGCAAGACGCTTTGATCAGCGTGGAGGAGGACGCTGTTAAGAAAAGGGTGGAGGAGCTTCTTGCGCCTATTTTAAATTCGGGAGAGGGCACCGGGGGGGACAACACCTCCCCCGCGTCCGGTGCCCCCGCGGATTTAGCGGGAAAGATTCGAGCCGCGACGAGCGCGCTGGAGTTCGGTTTGGTGGAGAGGGAAACCGAGGTGCGGCTTTTGCTGTTAGGTACGTATTGCGCGTTTCCCAAATCCCACCTCTGTTTTACCGAAGCTGGTGACTGTTGTCCATACATCGCGATATACAAGACTGACACTTTCTTTTATTTATCGTAAGCGGCGTTTTGCGGCGAGCACTTGTTGTTGCTGGGTCCGCCTGGTACCGCGAAGTCCGAACTGGGACGACGACTAAGCTCCGTCTGCGGCGACGGCGGGATTTTCTTCGAGCGCCTGTTGACTCGTTTTTCGGTTCCCGAAGAGCTGTTCGGCCCCCTCTCCATGAAAGGCTTGGAAAACGACGAGTACGTCCGGCAAATCGACGGGTACCTCCCGACCGCCACCGTGGCGTTCGTGGATGAGGTGTTCAAAGCTAACAGCGCGATTTTGAACTCCCTGCTCACGATTTTAAACGAGAGGCTGTTCGACAACGGCAACAAGCGCGTCGAGGTGCCCCTGCTGTGTCTGGTCGGCGCAAGCAACGAGCTCCCCGAATCCGAAGAGCTAGACGCGCTTTACGACCGGTTTTTACTGCGGAGCTGCGTGGAGCAGGTGTCGTCGTCGTCCCTCTCCACGCTTCTTTCAATGAAAGCGGGGGAGTTGCCGGGTAAGGCGGCGGGGAGCGCGAACACGCAAAACGCGAACAACGCTTCCAACGCCATGCCTTTGAAAGTTTCAGATTTCCGAGGCGTCAAAGCCGCGGCGGAGGCTGGCGTGGAGGTTCCCCAGAGCGTCGTGGACCTGATCGTGGATCTTCGAAGGTACGTATTTCCCAACCCAAATCCCAACACTGTTTGGCCCGATTACTCTCACTGAATGCTCTACCTGACACTTTCATTTATGCATCTCAGTTACCTGCAAAACAAGTGCGAACCCCCCGTGTACGTCAGCGACCGGCGCTTGGTGAAATCCGTGGCGCTGCTGCGAGTCGCCGCGTACACCAACGGCCGAAACTCCGTTTCCGAATTCGACACCCTGCTCCTGGCGAACGTGCTGTGGCAGCGCCCGAGCGAGGCGCAGGTGGTGCGGGAGTGGATCCTGACGCGCCTGGCGCAAGACCGCGGGGTTGACCAGGTGCAGTACCTGCTAGCGGGTCTGTTCGGCCGCGCCTGTCGAGCGGACGGAAACAAAACAGACTGCGAAGCCCTAAACGCCGAGGCGGCGAGTTTGAGACAAGTGCTTTCTTCGCAAATCTCGCAACTCGCGGGGACTACGTCTGGGTCCCTGCCTGCTTTAAGGGAACACCTATGGCTATCCCCCACCGACGCCGAGCGCGCGGCGCAAACGCTGGCGCCGCTGTTCAGCAAGGTGCGGCGGGGCTTGGAAAAGCTTTTACGGGAGTGCTTAACTCTGGAAGTGGCCCTGGAACGGGCCACGGAGCCGCACGTCATGGCCCTGCTGTTGCCTGACTACTGGGCCGACTTCATCAGAAGCGGGCCCATCGAGGACGTCAAGCCGCTCGGGGTAGGCGGGAAACCGTGAGGTGTGCATTTTTTGTTTCAATAATTTATCTGTCCAAGAACAGGCAGGAGTCCTTTGTCGAAGGAGTCTCTCGGTCTCTTTTCCTCGACTCTTTGCTCTTTTAATACCCACCACACGCGCTTGCGTGCGCAAACCGCCCGTCGCCCCCCCGTGTGTCCATCCCGTCTCGACCGCGTGAACATGTCCTCGCGTTTGTTCGTCTCGCGGGTTGTTTTCACCACGACTCGTCGTGCGAAAGCTTTTTCCTCCAGTCCTCCCGTACACTCCGTGGAGACCAACACGGGCGCCGCCATCGACGACGCGTTGCACCACCACGGCAGGGAGGATATGTACTTCCGCTCCGAGGACGTGCGTCTGTTACAGGGGCTCGTGAACAAGGCGCACGCGCAGGCGCGGTCAAGGGCCGTGGACAAAGCCAGCGCGAGCTCGAGCTCCAAAGAAGCCGTGGAACGTGACCTCGAGGCGCTGGGGAACATCGTGGGGAAAGACACGCTGACCACGGAAACCGCGAAGCGGGTCGTGGCTTGGAAACGCGGGTCCTTTAACCAAGCACCGGACGAGACGACGGTTGCGTGGTGAGGCCTTGGACGGGACGAGACATAGACAAGAGACAAAAAGTGGCAATATTTTTGTCCACCCTTCCAAGAAACGCAGAATCACGTGTCCGTCGTTGATCAATCGCCGTCTTCTGCTTCGAAGCAGCTTCGTGTTCCGCGACTCGATACGCAAGAGCCTTGACGGATTTGATCGCCGTTGATGCGTTAAGGCTGTCGCGTTTGGAGTTGCGGATGATGAAAAATGCTTCAGAGCAGATCACGTGTATTGAGAATGACATACACCTGGGTACGTTTTTTGGAGTTGGAAAACGCGTCTTACGTTTTGTAATCATTAAACAACGCCTCGCCACGCTTCTTCGCTATCCTTTTGTCACACCTAAGGTGCCCTAAAAGGTATTAATACACGCAACACCGGCAAGTCACTCACACGGAAGGGCCGAATCCAGCCCCGCGGTGTGGATCCGTTCGCGCCGCCATGTTTGCGCTGGAAGTACTCCGGTAAGCGTCTGCCGAGATTCTCTTTTCGTTTTTTCCACCACCGCCGACGCCCCCGCGTCCGCCCGCCAAAACGCGCAGCAACAAAACAACAATCGCGCAGAACGCCATACCAAGCAACGTGCTGCCCCGTCGCCGCAGCCTGTGTTGCTCCGCGAGCTCCACGTTCGCGTTAGCTAACACACGCTCCAAGGCGTGGCCCCTTGTTCGTTCCGCCAACACTCGCCGCCGCGCGCCCCGGGATTCCTCCTCCAGCCGTTGCAACTTTGCCGAGAACTCCTCGCCCCGCGCGTTGTGACTATTTTGCAACACACCCAACCTCACCGAAACCTCTTTTTCTCGCCCTCGCGCCTCCTGCCGTCGCTGCTCCGCCTTCCCAAGCAAGCGCCGCAAATACCCGTTACGGTCAACCTCCTCCTTGAGCTGCGCGAGCTCGTTGAGTTGCGTGTTTTTTGTCCGCGCCGTGGCGGACTCAGCGGCGCGCTCCGCTTCCGTAACGCGCGCCACAAGCGCCTCTCTTGACCACTCGTTCTCCTCCAGTTGAATTGTTAGCATCTCGCACTTCGCAACTAGGTTGCGATACGCACGGGAGTTGAGTTTTCCGTTGGTGTCACCGATTTGCTTGGCGCTCGTGTCGCGCGCGGTGTCGTCGTCTTTTAAACGCGAATCGAAAGCGTCGTCGCCTTCGTTCAAGAATCCTAAACCCTGCGACTCCATCGCCGTGCCGTATCCCGTGTCGGTTTCGTAGTCAAGCTCGGGAACGGCATCGGGCAACGGTTCCTCGGGTTTCGGTTTGGGCAACGCGAATGCTTCGGGTTCATCTGATTTTTCGATATTTTTCTCCTCCGAAAGCGGAAGCGTCGGTTCCATTTGGTTGGTGGAAGACGTCTCGTTTGGCACAACTTCCATCGCGGCTGGTTCCATCGAAGAACTTCCGGTGTAGTTAGTGGCGTCCAAATCGTACCCCAAGCCGCGCTTCACGACGGAACCGCCTTTGCGGATTGGCGATTCAGGCGCGTCAAAAGGCGCCGACGCGCCCGCCAATGCTCGCGCACCCGACGTCTCCCTCGGCGAACCTTGTACATCCCTTGGCGAACTGTTTACATCCCTTGCCTCGCCAAGACTTTGGTACTCGCTGGCTTTCCGCACCGCCGCCGCGAGCATGATCCGCCGCGCCGCCGACCGTTTCCGAGAGTCCGGAGTGTTGGTGGCTCCCTGACTCACAGGCGACTGTTGCGCCGAGAAAGGGCTCGCCGGCGATTGCAGTGCGAAAAGCGGTTTGTTTCGTTCGCTGGGCGGCGGCGTGAACATGACGTTCGTCACAGGCTCGGTCGCGCCGTGCGTTTTTTCTTTTTTACCCCGGGCGGGCGCCGCCGCCGCGAGTAACACGCGCGCCGCCGCGGACTTTCCCATCGAGACCGGCGACGGAGTCGAGTGAGCGAGTCGCGAAGGAGTCGAGTGGACGGACACGTGACCGGGTGTGCCCAAGGCGCCCTTTGTGGTAACACCAGGAGAAACCGGTGGTTTCCGTGGCGTCGCGGAAAACGACCCTGATAATTTCCGCGGCGTGTTCCCGAGACTCGCCGCCCCTGTGGGTGATTTGTAACTGTTGAACGTATCCTCCGCCTCGCCTGACTCGTCAACACGATCGGCAGCAGTGGTGGGCGATACGGGGCCCGGCACGACACCGGTGTCCCCCGATTGCCCAGCGACCCGAAACGCCGCCGCCGCCGAGTCCGATAACCAGCCCTCGGTCAACGTCCGCTCGCCGTGCGTGTTTGTGTTGTTTTTCGCCAAACCAGAGTCGCCAACCCGAAGAAGCCGTTTGCGCAGCGCGTCGCGGTCGCTGTCGCTGCCTCGCCGGGCCGCTGTTAGCGCCGCGATGAATAAAGACGCGCCGTGTGACAACGCAGGCGCTGCGCGAGTAGATGTTGTCAGTGGTTCGTACGTGCCCTCCGCGGGAGTTTCTGGGGGAGGGTTTTTTTTTTGTGTCACCGACTGCATTTCCGTCG
>Ga0209502_10000480_pt1 | contig 43092 bp, 31 predicted proteins | sample ArcticOcean_MG_C_10_FD_187442 | JGI IMG/M metagenome (GOLD analysis project Ga0209502, IMG submission 187442) | Marine microbial communities from western Arctic Ocean - ArcticOcean_MG_CB11_90 (SPAdes) (version 2) | ecosystem: Environmental > Aquatic > Marine > Oceanic | place: Arctic Ocean... | reverse complement strand
GCGTTCAGTTGACCCCGTTATTGGCAAACTCATTGATGATTATGAAGAGCCGCCTTTAAGTTCTAAAGATGAATTGTTTGAGACGCTCATTCATTCGATTGTAGGGCAACAAATTTCGGCGATTGCTGCTGACGCTATATGGGCTAGAATCGGTCTATTGGTCGAACTTAAAACTCCAAGTTCGTACGCTAAGGTTAGCGATCAAGAGTTACGTGATGCTGGTTTGTCCTTCAGGAAAATAGAATATATCAGAGTAATTGTGGAGTCTTGGCCTCGTCTTTCTTTGATAGACTGGAACAATAGATCCGATGAAGAGGTTCGCAGGGAATTGATTTCTTTACGAGGCATCGGGCCATGGACTGTAGACATGATTTTGATTTTTAATCTACTGAGACCAGATATATTGCCCCTCGGAGATGTTGGTGTTGTAAGGATGATTGAGCGTTTTTATGCCAATGGTGAATCATTGGACACTGAAGAGTTGAATAAAGTTGGAAATATCTGGGCCCCATATCGTACTGTTGCAGTATGGTACCTTTGGCGCAGTCTTGACCCCGAACCAGTTGAATACTGAATGATTCATCCTAGTAATTTAGTCTAGCTTACGCACACTTTCGAATTTTTGAAATTACCCCTCAGTATTTATCAGAGGTATTTAGACAGCGAAGAGACGCTATCAAACTACACCATGTGCTTGCATGGCTTCAGCGATTTTTAGGAATCCTGCAACATTTGCACCGAATACATAATCTCCTTCGCGGCCGTATTGCTTTGCTGTCTCGGATGCATTCTTGTGAATCTCAACCATGATAGCATCGAGCTTTTGGTCTACTTCTTCACGAGTCCATGACAAACGAAGTGAGTTTTGTGACATCTCGAGTCCAGAGGTTGCTACTCCACCTGCATTACTTGCTTTACCTGGTGCGAATAACACTCCACTCTCTTGGAAAACTTCAACTGCTTCAGGAGTACAAGGCATATTTGCACCCTCTGCGATTGCGATTAATTCGTTTGCAACCAACATCTTTGCTTCTTCTCCATTTAACTCGTTTTGAGTTGCACAAGGAAGTGCCACATCAACATTAACTCCCCAAAGACCGTTTACAGTTGGCTCTGGTCCTGCTGCTGTGAAAGTAACTCCATCAAAATGATTAGCTAAAGCAGAAATTCTTCCTCTTTGATTATTTTTTAGATCCATGATATAATCTAACTTTTCACGGTCAATACCCGTTGGAACATGTACCCATCCAGATGAATCGGACATTGTCACAGGTATCCCACCTAAATCCAAGACCTTTTCACAGGCGAATTGTGCAACGTTTCCTGAACCTGAAATTGCTACTGTTGTACCTTTAAACGATTTGCCTTTTGTAGCCAACATCTCTCTTGCAAAGTAAACTAGGCCATATCCTGTTGCTTCAGGACGAATCAGAGAACCGCCATATGAACGACCTTTACCAGTTAGTACTCCACCTTGGAACTCATTCTGTAGGCGCTTGTACATTCCAAACAGATAGCCAATTTCTCGACCACCTACACCGATATCACCAGCAGGAACGTCACAATCTTGTCCGATGTGTCTCCAAAGTTCCATCATGAAAGATTGGCAGAAGCGCATTACTTCACCATCGCTCTTTCCTTTAGGATTGAAATCTGCACCACCCTTGCCACCACCCATTGGTAGACCTGTTAGGGAGTTCTTGAAAATCTGTTCAAATGCTAAGAACTTCAAAATTGAAGTGTTTACTGATGGGTGGAATCTTAATCCACCTTTGTATGGTCCGATCGCACCATTAAATTGAATTCTAAATCCACGGTTTACCTGGACTTCACCTGCATCATCAACCCAAGCAACACGGAAATGAATCAGTCTTTCTGGCTCAACAACGCGTTCTACGATTGAGATATATTCAGGATGTGCTTCAATCACAGGTTCAAGTGATTCTAATACTTCCTTCACCGCTTGGTGAAACTCTAGCTGGTCAGGGTCGCGTGCGACTACCTTGTCATAAATTGCATCTATTGCGTTCATGTTGCTTACACCTTTACACATATGTGTATTTGTGGCCCGACGCTAACCCCTTCTAATAGTTGCCATTAATAGTATACAAAAAATACCGATTTACAATGCCGCTCAAGAACCACAGTAGCCTTTCCAAACCAGCAAGAATAGTACTATTAGGTGTAATAATTAAACCGTTCAGCTGTATGGGCAAATGGTATTGAAACGTTCTAATCGTTCAAGTCTCCTAGAACCTTTTTCATCAACTTCTTCCATTGCCCGTATTGCTTCTTCGATTAGACAATGTTGATCTTCCTGAAGTCCAATCAAATCTCTGAGATGATTCAGCATCTCCCATTCATCTTCACTGATTACTTCATCATCAAGAGCTGCAATCAAAGCACCTTGGTAAGTAGCAACATCTCCGATATGATGTCCCGAATAGTCGACTTGGCTTTCTGCGAATGGATCATCCTCTTCACCACGGACAACTGAAAGACAGGATGCTGTATCACTTGGATAGACGCCCAAGGCATTTGCCAATACGCGTAGTATCGATGCCTCGTTATCAGTGACAATTCCATCATCCATTGCAGTTCTAAGTGTATTGATGTAAAGGTATAAACCACGTGAAGGAGTTAGGGCCATGCCCTTACGTAAGGAGGTTAGTGTTTAGCATTTATTGAGGGTTGACCCCATTAAACAGGTCATGGAGGTTGTATACGATTTGTCATACAAAGACATAGAATATCACGAAACCAAACCCCCATTACCCATCACAAAACTCGAAAAGTGCTTCGCAGTGTGGGTTTTCCGATTAGTAGATAATAATGGAGAGTGTTGTAATCGCTTGTAAGTCATTTCGTAATCAAATAGAATACTATTATATGCTGGGGCCAAGTGTCTCGGATTACGGAGGAATCGAACATGAGCAATCCAAGCAGTCTAGTTTCACTACGAATAACTGAAGATGACCTCAATTCTTTAGAATCGAGAGTCGGACTTGATGGATCCCGAAATCGCTCTGATGTGATCCGCCTTGCAATACATCAATTTCTCCAAGGACAGCCATTATTACCAGATATGGATTCTGTTCGAATCCCAATTGGCCGTGCCACTAAAATGCACCTAGGCCAGTTATATGAACTTCAAGGAATTACAACCGAAACTGCATGCCAGGAAGGATTGAAACTCTATATCGCTAATGCAATTAAGCATGATGCTGAATCAACTGAAACATTAGAAGCTGCTCTTGAGGTGTCTCGAGCGGTTACAATTAGACGTGAGGAATACCACGAATGAGTGGGTGAGCTCGGAGGGGATGGGATGTCTTGGCAAAATGAGGGGAATATACCACATGATGCCACCTTTGGGTCTGTGTATGGCGGGGCCAGCCTACACGGATTAGCCACCTTGCGTCTACGTGCCCGTCTTGCACGAGATGGCCAAAACCCAACAGACGACAGCCTCCCCGATGACGGCGGGGAGGACTCCGATTCCACACAAGCCAGTTGAGCTAGTGGTTACAACCCGTGCCCAGACCCCCCAAATTTCTGGGCACATTTACTCAATTAAGGCGTAAGCCTTGTCATCTACTCCCCAATCCTTTAGAAGGGTCGGCAATGGAGTATAATTATGACGTCGCAGAATCCATTGGATCACCCTGCGATTGAATACTTGGCTCATCAAACACCAAGACCTGGCCAAATCGATATGGTGATCGAAGCAAATAAGTCATTATCCAATGGAGGATTCCACTTGGCTGCTGCTCCAACCGGTATTGGAAAGACCGCTGCTGCCCTTGCGGCCGCTATTGAGGTTGCCAAAAAATCCAACTCTGATAAGAAAATATTCTTCCTCACATCGCGTCAAAGCCAACACAGAATTGTTGTTGATACTGTAAGAAGACTTAACCAATTGCGAAAGGATAAGCAAAAAATAACTTTGGTGGACATGGTTGGGCAATCCGGAATGTGCGTTCAGCCATTTGCTAAGGAATCGCCATTGGTATTTTCTATTCTTTGTTCACAAGCGCGTAAAACTCGTGGTTGTATACCGTGGATCACACAAGCACCTAATCTTTCACAAAGGATTTTGAATAGCCCATTACATGTTGATGAGTTAGTAGAATTAACCAAAATCCATAGAGAAAATCAAGTATTAACACAGACTTGCCCATGGAAAGTCGCCCGTGAATCAGTAAAACATGCAGATGTATTCGTTGGTGATTACAATCACCTATTCGATGATGGTGTTCGTGAAGCGAGTCTCGAAGCGATGGGTGTTAGCTTAAGTGATATTATTATCATAGTTGATGAAGCACATAACTTAGCAAATCGAATACGTTTGACAATGGAAAAAAGATTGACCCCCACCATTGTAAGAAATACCACTATGGAACTAGAAGAACACTTTGGGTCGTTACAAGAAAATTCAAGTCTCCCAGGAAGTCAAACCAATGGTGAAGAAATAGAATTAGTTTCATGGGGATTAGATGTAATGAGGGCATGCGTAAAAACATTCGCTGAATTATTCAATTCTTTACATACCTCACTACCAAATGGAAAAGATGAACAGAAAGTAAATGTTAGTGATTTTATCGATGCGATTCATCGGGCATGTGATATGAGCGAAGGAATTTCACAGCAAAAGACAATTATCGGAGATACTGAACCAAAAGCACCACTTGTAAATCGTAATAAACGTTTGAAAACAATTCAACAACTACTAGCAAATGTCGATATTGAAGTTGAAACTGATTCAGATGATGCGACATATGAACCAGATTCTCATCGTTTTGCGGAGATAATTGAATGCGTAAACCGTTTCGGCGAGGGCACAGCGATGACACTAATCTTTGATACCAAAGGCAAAGATGGAAAAATTGCAACTCACTTATTGGACCCAGGATTAGTCTCTAGGCCTGTTTTTGAGAATTCTTCAGGTGCAATCCTGATGTCTGGTACTCTTTATCCTCCAACTATGTATGCCAATTTGTTAGGCCTCCCCGATGGAAAAACCACTTCTAGATCGTATAAATCACCATTTTCAGGAAGCAGAAGACCGGTATTATTAGCACATGACGTTACTACAAAATATACAGAAAGAGGCCATAATATGACTCTCAAGATTAGAGCCCAGATAGCTGCTTTAGTCAAAGGAACTCCTGGCAACATTGCGGTATTTGTTCCATCATACAAGATGCTCAATGAAATCTTTGAGGATGCTTATTTCCCTGGTATAACCAAAGTAACCGAATCAAGAGATTGGTCAAAACAAGATATTGACGGAATCGTTGAACAATTGAGAGATGGCAAGGAGTCTGGTCAAAGAATACTATTGTGTGGAGTATTTGGTGCTAGGTTGAGCGAAGGTGTTGATTACAATGGTGGAATCTTAGATGCAGTTGCTTGTATAGGGATACCGAACCCACCTCCATCTGTATTGAATAACGCATTAAAGGAATATGTTTCTGAACGTTTTGGCAAAGATTTAGCCTGGCAATATACATCGACACAACCTGCAATAAATGCCATTATGCAAGCGATGGGTCGGCCGATTAGGTCAATCGGAGACCGTGCCCTCATTCTACTCTTGGACAAACGTCATTCCGATAGAGTATATGCTAAATGCTACCCAAGTGATTTGTTGATGAGTAGCACATCTGGACCTGAGACCACTACAAGTTTTGCAAGGCGCTTTTTTGCGAAGGTTCATACCACCAAAGAGGAATGAAATTTCATACTGAGGAGGACGAAGGTTCATGGACATCGCAAACAACGGCAACAATATGGAACAGTGGCAGCACATGGACATCTCGCTGAATGAGCCAATTGATTTGGCACCTGAGAAGCCTATTTCGAATGGACTAGAAGTAACTCCGAACCTACTTCATGATCAATTCCAGCAACAGGCGGAACACTTGAATGAAGTTGCACAATTACATAGTCACGTAATGGTCACTGCTGGCATGCTACCAGAGACACACATCGCTGATGTTCAGCCTCAGCGTCAATTGGCTTGGGTAATCAAGGAATTACATGGAAGGTTGAATCCTGACGGTTTAACCGTCCCACTTTTGGGTGCAGATATAAATCAAATTAATTTGCAGGTATTGAGAACAGAAACTCGTGCAACCGTGAAACTGACTATTACTGAAGAAAACAATTCTACCTTTGAGAGATTAATGCCACTGCCTGAAGAAGCAACTGGTGACATCAATGCGCATTTTGTCAATGGCAGATTGCACCTTAGATGGTGAAATGCAACGTACTCTAAGAGCAGGGTTTTGCAACATTATTACGCTATTATAGTTTTTACTACACGAACAAATAACGTAATCCAAATTCCCTAGCTAAACTTTCCTCCATAGCAAAGAACTCAGGGCTGTGAGGTTCAAGGATATGAGGATGTTTGATCATCATATACACGTGCGCGAATTCATGTAATACGGCAAGAAAGAAAAAGCGCTCTTTCCATGAACGGAAAACACGCCATTTGGGATGGATAGGAACGAATATTTCCTTAGAAAAAGCAACGAAAGATTTCTCTTCTTCTCTCCAAGCACAAGCCACTGCCTTTGGACATTCAGACCATTCCCGAATCCATTTTTTTGAACGAACCAATACCGTAATTGGTTCAAGATTAAAGCGTTGTGACAATGTAGATAAAAAGTGTTCGATTTCAAAATCAGTAGAAATCGTTGGCCATTTCTCACAACCAATATCAAAAACGGGTTTAAATGATAATTTACGCACATCACCACCCCTCTGGAGTCCATTTACGAGATGATTTTAGTGCACTCATACAATTGATTGCTGCTTCTCTTGATGGAGATGCCTTGTCGTTCTCAAATGGCGCATCCCAATAGCGCCAAAAGATGTACTTAGACCAAGATTTGTCCAAGTTCTCACTATGCTTACTATTGCGGAAAGGACCGGGAAAAATAAGTATGCCCGCTAGGTGACGTTTATTCTTCATGCATTCTTCGATTATATCTCCTGGAACCCCCAATACCGAAGCGAGAATGGTGATACATTGATTTATTTCCGGGTCTATTTTAGCGGCGTCCGCAATTAAAACACCCCCCCTTGAGCCAAATGCACGATAATAGCAATCCTGCATAATCCCTGGAATTTCTTCACTTATTGCGATGAAAATTGTGTAGTATGTTATGATTTCTGCTGGCATAAGTTTTTTTGGCATACTGACCATAATCGTAGGGCGACCTTCTGGCCTTTTCTCCCTAAATCCTTTTGGTCTACGACGATGGTAAATACCAGATTCGCTGTAAATTCCGATACCAAGAAGAGTTTCCCGTAGTTCATCTGCTGCTCGAAGAAATTCTGTTTCACCTGATTCCTCATTCATTTTAATATTGAAGTACCATCCATCTCTAACCCCAGATAAGATTGAGTTGATCACATCCACAGCAGCTTCATTCAGGCCCCACCCTTTTTCTGAATCATAGTTTAGTTTGGCATCTTCTAATGTTTCATATTTATCTTCTATTTTCTGCATAATATAACTCCCTATTTATTGAAGATCTCCCTCAATACTTCACTTTCTATAAGTGACTTTACCCATATAAAGTTAACTATTAAATTGGGAAAAATTTAGCCTCACAGTAAGCCATTTACGCATATTTTGTTTTTGGGCAAAAGTATTGCGCCGAACGAGGTTATGATGGATAAAGGGCTGATTTTGTTTGAACATTAATCCTGGTTGACAACTTCAGCATCTATCTGCTCTTGCATCTCAACTAACTTTTCATTTGAAATGTAAACAATAGAGTCTCCATTCTCAAGAAAGGCTTTGAGAGTCGAAAGTATCTTTGCGGGAAAGTTATCGGACACTGAAAGAATCTCTGCACTACTCCAACTTATCTTCAAATGATGTTGATCCATTGTACAACAAATTTGCAGCTCAGTGTTTTCACATAATTCCTCTAATGCTGCTGGATGTTGTGGATGGCCATCATCTTTTAGGACTTCTAAATCCAGTTCTTCATACCCCACATACACTGAATCAACTGAAAATTCAAATCCTAAATCCATTAAATAATCAGTTGCTTCGACTCCAATACAATCTTCTGGTGAGAACATAATCTTGTAAAATTATTACGCTATATAAACCTGAATCCCTTGATGTGGTTCTAAAACCAGATCGACTCTATACCATCACTTAATGCGATTGGGCTGAGGTCGGAATGATCAAGTTCTAGGCGTGATCTTTTGCAATTGTGTAATCTCAGTGCTCATGCGGTTCAATGCTTGTACTGCAGCCTCTTGATGGGCTCCACCCAATTCTTCACGGCTGTATCTTGCCATTTCGAAGGTATTGTCCATAGCTAAGAGTGCATCATTGGAAATACCAGGCATGGCTTGACGAATAGCAACTTCGAACTCACGAACTGTTTCGAAGTCACGTCGTAAGAAGTCTCGCTGTTGTAGCAAGGAACACAAGTCTTGGTAGCAATTGAAAATCGCTTCTCTAATCGAATCACCCGCTGCTAGTAATTCAGCAGTATATGCGAAGATTTCAGCAGCATCTGACATTATTTCAGCAGACTTTTTCCTCTTGTACATTACAACACCTGCCGCTCCTAATGCTGCGATTAGCAGCATTAACACATATGCCCACATACTCACTTCTTGCACATCTTCTGCATATGAATAACTAGGTGCGAATCCATCTTGGCGTATTGCTGCAAATGTTGCAAGGCTTTCATCACTCAAACGTGGGTCATTGATGATGATGTCCATATAGACTTCACCCCAGCGACTTGCATCGCCATATGGTGGGTCTGAATTGAATCCGATTTCTACAAGACCGTTTTCGTCTGTAATCTTCTGTAACGGGTTACTCAATTGAGTATCGTTTCCATCATAGAGGTAGACAGTTACACTAATCCCAGGTATTCCAGCACCAGTATCTTGGGCAGTGATTATTACATTGCCAGAAACATCTTCATTCTTACCTTCTACAACTTTATCAATAGCGATACTGAAGTCTGCATTGACCTTAACGAATAATATCTGTGAGGTACTTTCTGCATTCAGGTATAGTGAATCATTTCTAGGTGCATCTATTGAAATCCATTGGGAACCAGATTCCATCCATGATGGAGCAGGTCCACTAACTGAGAAGTTACCGTTTAACCAAGTGATTAGAAGACCACCGATGCAACTTGCGCCTTCGCGATTATTGACACAGTCTGTTCCATTTCCTATGTGGAGAACAAGATTTTCAAAGACTTCTCCTTGACCACCAATTTCTGCGATAGAACCAGTTAGAATAATTGGCGCAAATGTACCATCAGAGCGTGTAACTATCTTAGATGATGTTTCATCGAGATTAATTACCATATCAGACCAAACAATTGCAATAGCATTAGTCGATGCCTCAAGATGAGCATTGGTTCCTACGAAATTTACTGTAAAGGTGTGTTCACCTCTTGCCAATTCCATTGTTGCTGGAATTACTACATTCCAAACACCAGCATCATCAGTAGTTACAGTTGCAACTTCTACATCATCGAGAATGATACTTAGCATCATTCCTTCAATACCGTCTCTGTTTACCGTATCAATATCAAACAATCTTCCGGATAGTGCCCATGTATCTCCACGAGTAGCATCTCTTCCATCATCAAATATCAGAGTTACATCTGAACGATGTGCTAAGAAGAAGGTTGTATTGCCTGTATTGGAGCGATAGAATCCTTGAGCAGGAGAAATCGCATCCATAGTATGGTCACCGAATGAGAAGATATCAGGTATTGTCCAATCATATGAGAATGCACCTTGTGCATCTGTAGTTACGATCGCTATCATGACCCCCTCAACATTCAGTTCCACTTGATGTCCAGATATCGGATTCAATTGATTATCAACCACTGAACCGATTATTGTAATATTTTGTGATACTGCTACCGGACTTGGCATTTCAACTGTAACCAGAACCTTACTGAATACATTCCAAGTACCACTTTCTTGACTTGGCAAATAGAACGCCGTTCCTGTAAATCTAGTTTCAAGTGATAATGGACCTAAATTCGCATCTGCTGGAACTGCATGCACTGCAGTGAACATTCCATCGGCATCGGTGGTGACATTTGTCAACCAGTTTCCATCAAGCCAAATCTCTATAGTCATATTGGAAAGAGGTGAATCAACAAGATCCAGTAACCTTCCTTGGATAGTCATACTGTCTTCTCGGTCAACATCGCCTGTTGGAGTAATCAGTAGAATCTTGGTTGGAACACTGACATTGAATGATACAATATCATTGCTTGGATGGTAGTAATCTGGGTTCGCAGGATCACCTACCCCAATTGGGTCAACCCAATCTCTACCACCGGTAAAGCGTACTTCGATTTGGTGTGCTCCTGCACTTGTATCTTCAGGTAAGACCCAACTCAAAGAGAATGTTCCACTCATTGCATCGGTTTCAACACTTGATACTGGGATACCATCCACCAAAAGATGGACGATGGCTAAAGATTCAACTCCATTGATATAGAGTGGTAATCCGAGGTCATCTAGTAATGTCCCATTTACTGTGAATGCATCTCCAGCCGTAAGTGTACTAGGGCTTTCCGTTATCGTCAAATTGGTTTCAGCCAATACTGCAAATTGTGTTGTCGCATTGCTACCCAATAATCCAGTCGTTCCAGCAATTCCACTAAATGTAACTCTAAGGTCTGCAGGGCCAACTGATAGGTTACTTGGAACATTTAAGATTCCAAGTGCAGTCCCATTAGCTGCAGTAGTAAATACCGCACTGATACTAGTACCAACTATCTCGACTGTTATCGCTTGTTGTGGAACGCTTTCACCAGTATTGTCTCTTAACAAAATTTGCAATGAAACATTATCGCCACGGTTTGTTCTATCGTTTAGAGAAGGTTGTCCAAGACCATCTATTGATGGCTTGATGAATACCAATGTTGTATATCCACGGCTATCAAAGGTGGTATTATCTTCAGACCCTATGTAGAAATTAACATTAGGAACATACGATGCTTCCACGACGTGATTTCCTGCCATGAATGTTTGGCTCAAGGTGATTGTAGCATTCCAGAATCCGCCGGTCATAACTGTTCCATTAGAAACTGTGAATTCGGTTGGATTATTATCTAATGTAAACAGGATATTGGCCAGTAAATCTGTGCCATCTCTTTGTTCTAAGCCACTTCCGTTATCTGAAACGACTCTACCAGATACATTGAACGATTGTCCTGCTACTGGATTCGCCGTGATTGTATCAACGATCAATATTGTAGCAGCTCTAATTGTGATAGTGGACAAATTAGCGTTAGTGGATAATAAATCACTTGAACCATTGAATACGATGTTAACCGAAATCAAACCGAGTGGGTGGCTTGTAGGAACTACATGAGTAAAGTTGGCAAAGCCTTCACCATCGGTAATAGTTGGTACCAACCATGTCTCATGGAATTCTATTGCCACATCATATCCAGCAAGAGGTTGCCACATATCAGAAGATTCAACTAACTTAGAAGTAATGTTAACGCGATCTCCACGGTTGATGATAATTGGGTTAAGTGGTTGCAAATTTTCAAATCGTGAAACACCCATCACTAGGATTCCATTCTGTGTTGACGCTGTAAGATAGAATGGAGAAGAACCTTCTACCACGCTGATTACCAACGTTTTCATTCCTCTAACAGTTCCATTATTCAATGTATCAGTCGGAATTGAAATATTAAATGTTCCATTTGATGAAGTGATATACCCATCTATCAGTGTTTCATTTGGATTTTCTAACCAGAATACTGTCAAAGCCACACCGCTAATCAACGGCCTGCTGCCATTATCTGCATCGAGTACTTGTCCTAACACATTGAAATTAATTCCAGCTGTAACAGTGCTTGGAATACTATCAATTCGGAAGTCACTGTCTACTTGAACTGTAACATTGACTATAGTATCATTACCGTAGCGTCTTGAATTACCTTGGCTTAGCCCATCTGTTAAGTCATCATAGACTACCATTCGCAGATCATAATATCCTGGACTAATACCTATAGGAGACCATGGCAAACTAACATTACCAAAATTATCAGAAATCACACTTCCGATGGTGACATTGGTATTCCCATAATCAAAGATAAACTCAACAGTGGCATCACTGACATTAGACATATCGGCAACATCAAAAATTGAAGCATTAAGGAAAACCGAGTTATTCATCTCTACAATCACCTTAGAACGTTCTGATTGTACAACGAACTCCGATTCGATACCTACCAAAACAGAGGGTAGATTTGGTGGCTGAGGTGGATCTGATGGAGGACTTAGGTCAAGCAATTGGTAGTACGCTCCTCCGACTTGTGCAACTGTTTCAAAGTCCATTCCTAAACTGAAATCATATGCGTTACTAGGTTGATTAATTGGCATTGTAACTGAAAGATTGAAAGTTCCTGTGGAATTATTGAGCATCCCTTGAGAGATATCGATTATATTGCCATCTGGCAATTGCATCAGAATTGCAAGAATTGAATCATTGCCAGTAATTGGAGTTAAGTGAACTGGGTCAAATATATCACCGTAAATATAGGTATTAGTCCCCAAATGGTTCCAATCTTGCCCGACACTAATATTCCATCCAACTTCTGCCTGTGTCCTCAATGTACCAACTCCAATAGAAGGTTGGAAATATTGTGAACCGTTAAAATTTATATCTAGGACATAATCGTATGCGATCTTACTAGAATTCAAATCCCAACTTAGCCCTATTACGGTAGAACCTGGGTCTGAAGTAGTATTTACCCAGTTGCCATCAAAGAAGAAATCATAATTTCCAATTGTTTCAAACCCTTGGGTTACGCCTCTATGATCCTCTATTTGAACACGCACATTTGTCGCAATACCACGCATCTGCGGCATTGCTTCAATAGAGAAGTCAAGAGTTCCTTGTAACCAATATGGAACGTTTACTGAAACATTTGCATCATCCGTTGCTAATAGAATATCTGGGAAGAAACGCAATTGAATCTCTATTTCACCTGCGGCAACAGGAGTATCTCCTGCAACGAGCAAGTGTGAAATTGTGAAAGAACCATTGACTGTAAGGTTGAATACTTCAAGCCATTCCATACCAGAATCATTTTGACGAATCGAAAGAGATAAATTTCCGAGCATAGCAACTGGAATCGCTCCGATACTCATAGAAGAACCGTTAACGAAAATATCATCACCCAGTACAAATACACTATTATTCGCTAACGGGCCTTCTGCAGTTGCAGTTAGATTAGGCGCATCGCGAATATCTAAAGTAATGGTATGAGTAGATGGACGTAAATGAAATTGAGGTGGAGTGAATGTTGTTATAGAATTGTCCACCCAACCAGAGTACCCAAGTGTTGCGGAAAGATTCGTTTTGAGTTCTAACGGGTCCAAATCGACTACAATACTCCAAACTCCGCCAGGGCCTACATCTCCGCTGAGATTTGTGATTCCGTTAACTGAAGAAGTAAATTCCAGCCAAACAGTTTGATTTTCAATTTCACCATTCCAAGTAGTTGGTGGATTTTCGAATGAAAGTAATCCTTGGATGACCGTTGTCGCTCCAGCACCGGCAACCGGTGAATCTATCGTTTGTGGGCTAGTGTGATTTATCACAGAATCATCCGTGATATTCACATACATATCCAAGATTATACCGTCGTGAGAAACATATCCGCTTTGGAGATGTTCCACTACAAGACGATGTATACCTGGTCGAATCGCGTTTACAGGAATCCCATTCATGGTAAAATTACCATCAGCCGAACTGATAGACGAGGAAAACATCCTGTCAGGGTCGCCGCCAGCACCAGGAACTTGGTCAGCTTCTTCAAGAGGGACGAGATAACCAATTAGTTGGATCTCGGAAAGTGGAGTACCATTTGCCACAAACCTAAGTTGCCCTGAAACGCTGAGATTAGTTTGTCCATCTCGATCCCAAGTCAATGGACTCGCTGTTTGATTAACGATTTCAATCTCTTCCGCTGCTGGGCAGGCATCAAATGCAACCCATCCCATGTCTAGATTGCCATTTGCTGAATTTTGTTGGAGTTTAACTTCGCCCCATGTAGAACGATGTTTTGAATAGACCTCATAGCCACTTCCAGTCCAAGAACCACCGACAAAGCCAGTGACATATCGTGCAGGTAATCCCGCCAAACGAGCCATTGTAACAAAGGCTGTGGAGAATTCAGCACAGGTTCCTTCTAATACACCTCCAACTAGAATATTTGTCAGATCCTCTTCGCTTGGAGCACCTGAACCATTGTAGTTTCTTTTGAATTCGGTAGTTGAGTTACCATTGATTAAGAAATCTGAAATCGCGGATGCTTTAGAATAAGCATCCGTTGCTCCTGCATCACTAATTACAGCATTTGTAATATTGAAAACACCAGAATTCATATGAGTTAGATCTTTGAAACTCGAGTCTAGTGCTAATTCATAGGCAAACCCTGGACTGGCGATTGAGGACGCTGAGTTGTTAGTCCAATCAAAGTAATACTCTGAATTATTGACCCATAATTCACTGAGTGGACCCGGATTAGCAGTAACCAAATAGGTATCATTTGACACATCTAAAGAAGCAATAGCATCGGCCCAGAATGAAAGTTCAGTCCATGAATCAGGCATTGGCACTGCTCCATTCATTATTGGATTATTCATTTGAACGGTCCACTGAATAGTATCATTTGCGAAGGTTAAGTCAGCGAGATTGGTCTTGTTAGTAGTCGGTACACTAACGATTGTACTTGGATGAACTGTTCCTAGGTGAGCATATGTAGTACCTGTATAGAAATCGTTAGTGGTTTGTCTCCATCGGTGCATCATGAAAACATCTACGACACCTGTTGTGTTATTTGCCCAAAATACTACTTCGTTTGAAATTGTATCATCGGCTGGGTCCCATGGATTGAATGGTGATCCTACACAATTTACAAACCAAAACTGTATCGGACATTCATCTCCATCTAGCATTCCTCCGCCATCGGTGTCTGGGTTGGTCCAATCTGTTCCAGTTTGATTTTCTATTGCATCAGGGACCCCATCACCATCAAAATCATCAGCGAGTAAATCATCACTTGGGTCGTTTTCTGGATTTGTACCATCAAAGTATTCTGAATTATCATCAACACCACCACCATCGGTATCAGTAGCAGATATATCTGTAACCCAAACGTCTAGGGAGCCATTTGAGATTCCTATCCAAGATAAATCGCAACCAGTAGTAACTTCAAAGTAATTGTTTAGCCCATCAAGGTCGTCATCTAGTAGATTGGAACAAGCTTGTGTTGGATCTGTTCCATCTCTCCTGACCTCATCATAATCACTTACTCCGTCACCATCGGTATCGGATAATGAAGGATTTGAAAACCATCCAAATGTTGCAAGTAACTCTTGCCAGTCAGCCAATCCATCTCCATCAGAATCAGTGTAGTCATCATCACAATAATTTTGAGTTGTCAGTATGGTCCCTGCTTGTGTTGCACTATAATGACAGAAGGAACCGTTACGATTCTCTATACTTATCACACCGGGACCGGGACCTGTCGAGACCCCTTGAATAATATTATTGACAACTGACGCATAGGCGAACGAACTGGTCGCCCCCGATGCATTATACCACCCTACACCTCCTGCAGGATTAAATCCTGAGCCATCACTAACAGCGAGTTGACTTGTTCCACTATTCCATGAAACAAATGGTGTTGAATAGTTTATAATTGAATCACAAGGGTTTGTTCCGTGCGAAACATTTCGCTCCTCACCATCACTTATTCCGCCGAAATCGGTATCTGCGATATCCCAAGTAGTACAAGAAAGGTTTTCCTCCCAATTTTGAATTCCATCGCCATCTGCATCACCTGAATCTTCGCGACGGGTTGGGTCTGTTTCTCCTGCATCCATTATGCCATTAGAGTTCAAATCTTCTTCGCCATCATCAAATGCATCGTCGTCAGTATTGTTATCTCGAGGGTCACTCGCTTGAGGAGGGTTTCCATAAGCACCATTGATTTCTACTCCATCACTGATTCCATCGCCATCGGTATCGGCAGAAGTAGGATCTGTCAATAATGTCAGTGCCTCGTAAGAATCGTTTAATCCATCGCCATCAGTATCTGCTTTTTGTGGGTTGGTAGACATTATTCCATCAACCTCTGCTGTAAGAGTTGCACAGGCACCAGGCCCAATTCCTTGAGCAGGGTTACAAGGTGAAACTGTTTCAGTCACTATACCATCTGGACCATTGCGGAAACAAGGTGATGCGCCGCACATAGTAGTCCAAGAAGGGTTGACATATTCCATTAAATTATTTAGTCCATCGCCATCAGGGTCTCCATTTGCCCCATCTGCGTTAGATGCTTGTGTGGCATTCAAACCGTTTGCTGCTTCCCAACCATCAGGCATTCCATCGCCATCAGTATCCCATCCAGCAACGTCTTCATCAGCGACTCCGTCACCATCGTCATCATTGCTTGAACAATCTTGATCACCATCATTATCTGAATCAGCGGAATCAATGAATCCATCTTTATCATCATCAAATCCATTCGCACAAATATTTCCAACAGGGTCTTCATCGCACAAAATTATAGATCCAGTTCCATCATTTCCGCTGCCTCCACAAGCAACTCTTGTGTATTGCATTGCGTTTTCTTCATCCCAGTCGTTTACTGGAACAGTACCATTCCACCAAACTCCTTTATCGAGCACATTTGCAGTTGTAGTTGAATCCCACCCAGTAGGAATTAGGTAGTTGTATTCCATCAAATTGGTCATGCTATCGCCATCAGGGTCACCCGTGGCTCCATCTATTCCTTGACTTGATAATGGATTCAATCCATATTGCCATTCCCATCCATCCGGTAGACCATCATTATCTGAATCTGGGTCATTTGGCTGAGTCCTCATCAAATATTCAAGACCATATGTCAAACCATCACCATCTTGGTCTGATGCTGCTAAAGCACTGTAAGAATAAAAATCAATTGTTGCGAATGTAGATAGCAACATTAGCATCACTAATGAGAGTGATTTGGCAACATCACGATGCTTCAAAATCTGCAATCCTGGGCGCGCCAAAGCGGGGGGGGAATACTTGCGCATAGTTTTCACTAACCTCGGGTTGTTCTTTTACCTCATAAGGGGAATGGTACGCTGTTCATACATTGCTCATTTAGAGATGGTACCGACATGTAGATAAACGGCAGACTGGGGCTTGATTGGCCCAATTGATAAAAAGTTGTCAATGTTTCATTAGAAATGTTGCTTTAGAGATCATCTAACTCGTCGAGTAACTCTAAATCATCATCTTCTTCGATTTCGATTTGCACTTCTTCTTCCAAGGCATCCTCAGTAGTTTCAAATTCAATGCCATCCTCGAATTCATATTCTTTTGCCTCGCCAGATAATTTAGCCTTGTTATAGAAACTGTATAGTCCTAGAATAATTATTACCATAATGATGGCTAATGTTGAAGGCTCTGGATTGATTATTTCAGTGAATATACAAGAGACACCGCTACATTCAGTCATAAATACAACCTCTTTGATTTGAGTATAATTTCCGTCATATGGAGAATTCTCATCCATAGGAGTCATCGTTAGTGAAAATGAGACTTCCCCACTATTCTTCAATTGAGAAGGAGATGTAATCTCCACTGAGAAATCACGAATAGAATATGCCGGTAAATAGAGGATGATGAATGGACCTCCTGCTTGATCGGATGAGGCTCTAATTACCCCTTCCCAATCAGTAGGCTCATCCAAAGTGATGACCACATCGAGAGGGACATTGTTTTGATTATCTATTTTAAATTCAATATTCTTTGTCTCATCTGGTGAAAAACGTGTTTCTTCACTTTTTAATGTAACTACTAGGCGACCCGCACGAACATCTTTCTGGACTTCAATAACCACTGGTAGATCGAAGTATCTTGCGGTTTCAGCATCCACCCCTTCTTCGATAATGCGGGTGTAAATGGTATGATTTCCAGCTTCAACTTCAGAGAGTAAACCGATGTCCAATTTCAAATCAACATATTCACCTTGAATAAGAGTGACCACTACTATGTCGCTGTTTGAACCATTGGAAACGGCATAATCCCAATTCGCATAATTAGGATTAGTATCTGTGTTTCTAGACAGTGAATCTGGTTTAATTATTCTCCATGTTGTTTGTGAGTTTCCACTTTCACTTGAGTCGGTAATGCGTAAGTTAAACCACATACTTGCATCAGGTGCTACCGGTCCCACGTGTGCCAAAGTACCGCTATCACTATCCGCAGTAACTTCGACAAGAACTCCAAATGTACGATGTACAGTAAATCCGACTTCAGTTTCCAAGTCAGCCTCACCGGAACTACTAAACGTCATTTTAATCAATCCAATATCTTGGGAATCTCTATCGTCTGGAGGATATACTTCCATCCTTACAATCATGATTTGATGTGAACCGATCTCAGGTGTCAATGAATGAATACCCTCCTCAGTCAATTCTAAACCGGACTCATTGTCGTATAGACGATATTGCCAAGCATCTGGTAAATCAACCACTCTAATGCGGAAGTAATCATTATCAAACCCAGAATTAAATACATCGATGAAGAACATTCCTGTTTCACTCTCATCTACATAGTGCGAGATAGATTCGTCATATGCTTCTGGTCTTGTTGAATCTGCAATCTGCCTTTGATGCTCTACATCTTCGAAAATTGAGATTCTAGGTGCTGAGAACACGCCTACCTCTTCTACTTCTAAGTACAGTGTTTTTATTGCAACTTCAACTGTTTGTCCTTCATCGTTTTGTGCGTATGCTCTGGCCTCTATTTTCAACCGATCAGGAGCGCTGGACAAATCACCATTAGGCACATCTATTTGGAGAATAGGAATAATCGATGCTCCGCCGCTACTCAATGTATACCCGCCAGGTTGGTCCCATATTGGTTCGGACCAAGTAGAAGGTAATCCAGGGAATGCTAAATCCATTTGGATTTCAATAGTTGATTCGGAGGAACCAGTATGCTCAAGTAAAAATTGAACTGATGAAGTTTGACCTGGGGCAATAAGAACTACATCTGGTTGGACCAACGGTAAACTAAGGAATACATCATGCTCTACCAATGTGATTCCTTCATGATTGAAAATTACATTATGGCCTTGCACATCGCTTATTTCAAGGTATAACGGATAGTCTCCCGCAGCCATACCCGCATCATAAGTCATTGTGAAATTACCTACTAGTCCATTATTGTCCAATCTCAAATCGTCCTCGGTAAAGGTCTTATCAAATACAGAAGTTGCACCATTAGGAGTACTCATTACCAAGTTTACACCTTGGATGTCGTCTCTTCCAAATGCATCTCTTACATCAATTGAAAAATGCATTTCCCTAAACTCTGGGCGATGGTTTGGAGACCATTCTACTTTTTCATTATCGCTCCATCCACATCCATAATCTGCATGACAACTGTGAACTTTTACTGCTGAACCAGAAAGTGCATTCGCTTTTATTTCAAGTTTCGAGGTGGTTTCAGTTTGATCGAAATCACCAAATTGGATTGAAACATCACAATCTCCACCTTGCCCGATTCCGCCACCACCTTCACAGGTAGCTTGAGCATCAACGCGAAGTTTCAATTGCTTCCCATTAGGAACTGTAAAACCAGATTCCGGAATGTCAAAAGATACAAAGTTCATTGTATAAGTGCAAGAAGATGACCCAGGGAAGCCAGTTTCAGCACATGGGTCCTCTAGAGTTTCGGTATATGAGGCAATGTCTGAATCACCTGCCTCCAAAGAGTATGTCACATCGGCAGTTGAACCTTCACTGCCTTGGAATTGTAAATAGATTGACAATTGTACTGTGTTTTGAGTCCCAACTCCAAACACTTGTAAATCACTAATCATTTCTCCGCTGCGGAATTCAAGACCTCCCAACGCACTCTCTTGTTGTTGGGCTCCGTCTGGTTCAGAAGTAGAAATCGAACCATCTCCTCCATTTTCTGATACCGGCTCATCTAGATATAAGTCATAAGATTCAATCGACCCGACTACATTAGAAACTTCAGATTTAGTCTCTAATGCCATTGCTGCATCATTTGTATCAACATTAGAGAACATTGCAAGAGGTGCAAGAGCACCGATCATTACGCCAACAAGAATCAATGGGATAAGCATGCTATTTACGCTTCTCTTGCTTGTCAGCATCTTGTTCATACCTCGGCCTGCCCAACCGATGGTTAAACCGTTTTGCATCATTTGCTCTCTAATCACCCCCTCTCCGAGGGGGATTGATTTATCCAACAATCAGTATTTATTCCTTCATCTAGTGATGTTCTTTGTCAAACTATTAACAAAATAATGACTTCAATCTCTGTTAGAAAAAGAGTATCATTGAAAGACTCTAGGCGACCCGACCAGTTTACGCAGGGGTGGCTGAGGCGGTCAAAGGCGCCGGGCTTAAGATCCGGTCCTTATGGGTTCGTGGGTTCGAATCCCACCCCCTGCATCTATTTTCACAGATTTTCATAGAAGGAGATTTTACTCATTTAGAGACCAGCCACCATCTACGGCGATCACTTGCCCAGAAAGATGAGGGCTGTTGATGAGAAATAATATCGCCTTGGCAACATCCTCTGGCTGACCTTCTCTACCGAGAGGAACTTTTTCAATAATGGAAGCATAATGAGAGACCTCCCAATCAGCAGCTAACACTGCTCCAGGAGCCACACAATTTACTCTTATTCCGGGTGCTAATTCCCCTGCTAAATTCATCATTAATTGACGTAATCCAGCCTTGCTTGAAGTATAGTGCGAGAGCCCCCCCCAAGAGCGCCCTAAAGAGGTGTCAACTATTCCAATTACACTGCCATTAACAGACTTTATTTGCGGTATTAATGCCTGAGTCAAGAGGAATGGTACTTCAACATGAATCCGATTCATAAATCGTAAATCATCCAAAGAAATATCCTCTACATCCTTTGGTTTATAGAATGAAGCATTATGTATTAGGGCGCAAACCCCATCCGCTTCAATTACTTTTTTTGAAGATTTTACCTCTGAGATAAAGCGCTCTAGTTGTTCATCTACTTGGAAGTCTGCTCGAATGATTTCTGCACTCGACTTAGACCCAGTTTTTTGCTCAAAATCATCAACTAATTGTTGTGCTTCTTGCAGACTATTATTAACGTGAATAATGACATGCCAACCCATCTCTAAAAAGGCAGTGGAAATCGCCGCTCCGATTCTCTTTCCACCACCGGTAATGATAGCGACTGGCTTGGCCATATCAATCCTAAAATGCACTCCGCTTTTCAAGTCTTGTTTGATGTAATTCCCACTTTGAAGAAGATATTGAAACCATACACCCTCACACACCTTTTTGATAGGCGAATCGTGGCATTGGGTGAGGGGGAAGAAGAATGACAGGCAAACCACTTCCTATGGCGCAAACAATTTCTCCTGCTTTGCGAGAAAAACCAAAGCGTGAAAGATTGCCTGAATGGTTTAGAACTTCATTACCAAATGGCAAACAGCAAGCCATTTTCAATGAAACTAAGGCAGCGGTTGCAGATAATAAATTACATACTGTTTGCCAAGAAGCTCGTTGCCCGAATATCCACGATTGTTGGGCTAGCGGTGATGCTACATTCATGATCGCAGGTCAAGAATGTACTCGTGGCTGCCGCTTCTGCGCAGTTGGAACTATCAAAACCCCACCACCACTTGATGCGGATGAACCAAAGAATCTTGCTGAAGCAGTTACTTCAATGAATCTAAAACATGTCGTCATCACCGTCGTAAATAGAGATGACCTGCCTGATTCTGGTGCTGAACATTACAAGAAATGTATCGAAGCAGTTCATCTCGCTCAGCCACATATCACCCTGGAATTACTTTGTTCAGACCTCGCAGGAGACATGGATGCATTAGCAGATTTACTTCACAAATCACCACTCTCAGTATTCGCTCATAATGTGGAGTGTGTGCCGCGACTTGACAAAGCGGTGAGAGACCACCGGGCAAGTTTCTCACAATCGATTTCAATTTTGGCCGAAGCAAAAAGATTGAGGCCTGATATTTTGACAAAGTCGTCAATAATGGTCGGGGTAGGAGAAACCGATGAAGAAATTACTCAAACCCTACAATTGCTAAGAGATGCAAATGTGGATTTAGTGACTATCGGACAATATCTTGCTCCTTCATCAAAGCACCTCACAGTTGACCGATTCCCACAACCTGAAAAGTATGACACTTGGGCAAAACAAGCTATTGACATGGGATTCAGCGGTATTGCCAGTGGACCATTGGTTCGTTCATCTTTCAAAGCAGGCCTACTGCTAAGAAAATCACAAGACCCAAACAACTCAGAATCCATGCCCGGCGCCTATGTTTATGTTGGGGCATTGCAAGACAAGCAAACGGCATCACTTAAGGCGGATATTGATTGAGGTGAGACGATGACGGACAGAAAGACGCTGATTACGAGTCCTTACACCCTCGGCGCACCGCCATCACGGCCCGGAGAAACTACCGATTTCGGGGGTAAATGGAAAGAGCAGCCAGAAGATTTGGGCCGCCCAGATCCTGCAACGTGCAGTTCACAAGATACCGCCTCTCATGCCTCTGGATTAATTAGGGTCCTAAATGACAAAGGTGAAGCAAAGGGTGAATGGAATCCCAAGTTGAAATCTGAAACTTTAATCGAGGGCCTAGAATACATGATGCGTTTGAGAATTTTTGACGACCGAATGATCAAAATGCAGCGAACTGGTAAACTTTCATTCTATATGCGTTCATTGGGTGAAGAGGCGGTTGCTATTGCACAGACTATGGCACTGCAGGAACAAGATTGGATTTTCCCATCATATCGACAACCTGGGGCTCAATTCGTTAGAGGAAGAAGTATGGTAAGCATGATATGCCATTGTATTGGTAACACTGAAGACAATGTTAAGGGAAGGCAAATGCCAGTTCACTACACATGGAAAGAAGGAAGATTCATCTCCATATCTAGCCCTGTTGGAACTCAATTTTCACAAGCGGTTGGAGTTGCGATGGCCAGTGCCTACAAAGGTGATGATGAAGTTTGTATTTCTTGGCTAGGTGATGGAACATCTGCTCAAGGTGACTATCATTACGCTCTTAATTTCGCTTCAACTTTCAAACCACCTGTTATTCTAAATGTTGTAAATAACCAATGGGCCATCTCAACCCATAGAAATTTAGCAACTGGTGGAAGAACTTTCGCAGAACGTGGATTAGCATATGACATTCCGAGTTTCAGAGTTGATGGCAATGATTTCCTCGCACTATACAGTGTTACTAAGTGGGCTCGTGACCGTGCTGGTGCTGGATTAGGACCAACTCATATCGAAGTTTACACCTACCGCACTGGCCCTCACTCATCTTCCGATGACCCAAGTGTCTATCGTCCAGCGGATGAGTTTGCTTCGTGGCCTGGTGGCGACCCGATTGAAAGATTGAAAGAGCACCTCATCAACAAAGGAGATTGGGATGAGGAGAAAGATGCTGCCTTGGAAAAGAAAATCGACGCTGAGGTAATGACTGCCTACAAAGAAGCATGTAAATTTGGAGATTTGGCAAGTGGCCCATATCCTCCAGCAAGTACAATATTTACCGAAGTATACGAAACTGTACCTTGGCATATTCAAGAACAGCGTGAGGAATTAGGGAAGTGATATCATGACCAAAATGAATATGATTGCAGCCCTAAACTCAGCACTGCGCTGCCAATTAGAAAAGGATCCAAATATCGTTATATTTGGAGAAGACATCGGTTATTTCGGTGGTGTTTTCAGAGTCACTGATGGATTACAGAAGGACTTTGGAGCTCACAGAGTATTTGATGCACCACTTGCAGAAGGTGGTATTGCCGCAATTGCAATGGGAATGAGCCTGAATGGATTACGCCCAGTAGCAGAAATACAGTTTGCAGATTATATCTTCCCTGCATATGACCAAATCGTCAATGAAATTGCAAAGATAAGACATCGTTCAGGTGGAGAATTCTCAGCACCATTGACAATCCGTACACCTGCCGGCGGTGGAATCAAGGGTGGCCACCATCACTCACAATCACCAGAATCTCAATTCACCCATACACCTGGATTGAAAGTTGTTTATTGTTCAAACCCATACAATGCTAAGGGATTATTGACCAGCGCCATTGAATCAAATGACCCTGTAATTTTCTTTGAACCAAAACGCTGCTACAGAGGCCCATTCTATGGTGACCCTCACGATGTTCCAACATGGAACGACCATCCTGATGGTGAAGTGCCAGACGAGTATTATTCAATTCCACTTGAACAAGCAAGAATTGTTAGACAAGGTGAGGCCTGTACAGTAATCGCATGGGGAACTATGGTTCATGTTAGCGAACAAGCGATCAAGAACTCTGGAGTCGATTGTGAACTGATTGACTTACAGACATTACTACCTTGGGATAGAGACACAGTTGTCAATTCTATCAAGAAAACAGGTAGATGTGTAATCGTTCACGAAGCGCCAAAAACCTCAGGATTTGGTGCTGAGATGAGTGCATCCATCCAAGAGAGATGTTTCTACCACTTAGAATCACCAATTCTACGCGTTACCGGATGGGACACACCATTCCCGCATACTACAGAATGGGACTACATGCCTAGTCCAGAGAGAATCGCTGAAGCAATAAAGAAAACACAGGAGGAATAAATATGGGAATATTTGCATTTAAAATGCCAGACATTGGAGAAGGAGTAGTTGAAGGAGAAGTTGTTGAATGGATGGTCGCTGTAGGCGATTCCATCAAAGAAGATGATCCAATCCTATCAGTAATGACCGACAAAGCAACAGTAGAAATCCCATCTCCAGTAGATGGAACAGTCATAAGAATAGTAGGTGAAGCAGGTGATATTCTTCCAGTAGGAGTCGTTTGTATTGAATTTGAAGTAGAAGGCGATGGAAACGCATCTTCTGATAGCACACCTGCTCCTGAAAAGAAAAAGGTTGAACAAAAATCAAAGGCACCTGCTGAAACAAAGGCTAAGCCTGCACCAGTTGAGGTTTCAGCGCCAGTTCCTGCAGCACCTGCAGTTACTAGGGCTGCTGGAACAAAAGCACTTGCAAGCCCAGCAGTTCGTCAACGTGCACGTGAAGCAAATATCAATCTCGAGCATGTTGCTGGTTCAGGACCTGCTGGAAGAATTTCTCATGCAGACCTAGATGCACATATCGCTGGTGGCTCTAATGCTACTCGCTCATCACCTGTAGGTTCAACCACCAAGGTTGAACTAAACGGAACAGAAGAGCACAAGGTCATTGGATTGCGTCGCAAGATAGCAGATAGCATGATGGCTTCATACAGCACTATTGCACATTTCTCATACTTTGAGGAAGTTGATATCACCGCATTGGAAGAACTTCGTCAACATCTAAACGCAACTCGCCCTGAAGGTGCTCCAAAACTAACCTACTTGCCATTCATCATGCTTTCATGTGTCAAGGCTCTAGCTAGAAGCCCAGAATGTAATGCTCTATACGATGATGATGTAGGCGTTGTTACACGACACCAAGCCATCAACTTAGGAATTGCAACTCAAACTGATAGGGGACTATATGTCCCTGTTGTCAAGCATACAGAAGCAATGGATATTTGGCAAGCAGCAGCAGAGATGATGAGAGTTACCAGCGCAACAAGAGACGGCAAGGCAGGAGTAGAAGACCTAACTGGTTCTACTTTCACAATCACCAGTCTTGGAAGACTTGGTGGATTAGGAGCAACTCCAATAATCAACAAACCTGAAGTTGGAATTCTAGGAGTTCACAATGCCAAGGAACGTGCTGTAGTTAGAAATGGAGACATTGTTATTCGTCGTATGATGAATCTATCTTCATCATGGGATCATCGTGTAGTCGATGGCCATGATGGTGCTACAATGGTTCAAACATTGAAAACTTACTTAGAAAACCCAGCAACTATCTTCATGTGAGGTGTAATTATGCAGACTAAAAAATGTCAAGTGTTAGTAATAGGCGCAGGCCCTGGTGGCTATGTTGCAGCAATTCGTGCAAGTCAATTAGGACTCAAAACGATAATAGTTGAAGCGGATAAAGCAGGAGGTACTTGCCTAATCAGAGGATGTATTCCTAGTAAGGCTTTGATTCATGCAGCTCATACGTTCCACAACTTGGCTCAACACTCTAGTGGTGATGGGCACATGGGAATTACAATTCCAGGACCTGCAGAATTGAATATGCCTGGCCTTATCGGCTGGAAAGAAGGAATAGTAGACCGTTTAAACAAGGGAGTTGAACATCTTCTCAAGACATCCGGAGCAGAATTAGTAACCGGATGGGCTGAATTTCAAGATGCAAAAACTGTCAAAGTTGGAGAGGGCAAGGATGCAATAATCATTCAAGCAGACAATGTCATTCTCGCCAATGGTAGCGTTCCGATTGAACTTCCATTTATGAAATATGGAAATAATGTAATCTCAAGCCGAGAAGCACTACAACTACAAGAAAAACCTGACCATGTTGTTGTTATTGGTGGCGGATATATTGGATTGGAATTGGGAATTACTTACAAGATGCTTGGCTCAGAAGTGACTATTATCGAAGCAATGGATAGCGTACTGCCGATTTTTGATAAAGAATTACGCAGACCGTTAGAGAGGCACTTGAAGAAAAGCAAGGTTAATGTTCATCTCGGAGTTTTTGCTAAAGGTGTTGAAGACCAAAAGGATGGAAAAACTAAGGTTAACTTCATTGATAAAAACGAGAAGGATGAGTCCAAAATGCAATCTATCATTGCTGACAAGGTTCTCGTCACCGTTGGTAGAAAACCAAATTCGGAATGCCTAGCACCTACTGGCGTTGCTCTTGATGAAAGAGGATTTGTCAAAGTAAACCAGCGCTGTGAAACCAATATGCGTGGAGTCTATGCAATTGGCGATGTAACAAACCTAGGAGAAATGTTAGCGCATGTTGCATCCTTCCAAGGCGAGATGGTCGCAGAGATAATAGCCGGTAAGAAAAGAGTATACGACCCTGTTGCAGTTCCTGCAATCGTATTTACAGAACCTGAAATTGTTAGTGTTGGACTTTCACCAGATGAAGCAAAGGCGGCTGGACATCCGATTATCATCGGAAAATTCCCTCTTGCTGCAAATGGCAGATCTCTTACTCAAGAAGCAGAAAAAACTGGCGGATTTATCAGAGTAGTCGCACGTGAAGATGACCATAGAGTTCTCGGAATACAAGGAGTTGGAACTCACATCTCCGAATTGGTTGGAGAATGGACCTTAGCATTGGAGATGGGCGCATTGCTCGAAGATATTGCCGGAACAATCCATGCGCATCCAACTATGACGGAAATGACTCATGAAGCAGTTCTTGCAACACTCGGTCACGCTATTCATTCAGCATAAGATTGGATTGTAATTGGCTCCTTGAAAAGGAGCCTATGAACGAGGCAAATTTAGAAGATTTTGAGAACAAACAGAACTCAACTCGGGCACCCCGCTCATAGGACTTTGGAGGCCCGAGCAATGAGAAGTATTGCCAACCCAATATAATGTCTATCAATTACCGAATTTTGGTATATTCTGATTTTACGATTATTGTTGACCAATTCTGGTTTGACATCAAACCATAACATTTGATATACATGAAGTTCTGCAAAAGATATGGCTAAGTCATCCACTGTCCTAACGATTGCAATACTAATGCTACTATTGGCATTCGCCCCTTCAATTGAAGGAAAACTTACAGGTAAGGCTGATGCAAGTGGTGGCTGTACATGCCACTATGCTGCGCAATCAGTGACTGCAAACCATAATTTCCCTACAACTTATACATCTGGAACAATATACAATATTCAAATTAGCATGCAAGGTGGTGTTGTTGGTGCACAAGGAGGATTTGCATTAGAGGTTGATAAAGGTGTATTTTCCAATAACGGGCCTGATGTCCAGTTCGGCCCAATGACTGCAACTCACACAAACCCATCAGCACGAAGTTGGAGCTTTGATTGGACCGCTCCACCTCCATCAAGTGGTGTTGTTTCTGTTGCATTAGCTACGTTGACCTCGAATGGAGATAATACATACAATAATGATGATTGGGGAACTACTACGCATAGTATCAGTGAATTGGTTTCTAACCAAGCACCGAGTGCAACAAACGCAGTAATCAAGTCTTCTGTGTCGCCATTTAGCGAAACAAATGTTGCTGAAAACATTGATGTTAAATTTGATTATACATATTCAGACCCAGAAAATGACCCACAGTCCGGAAGTGAGATCAGATGGATGAAAAATGGTGTTACTCAACCAATGTACAATGATATCAAAACATTACCATCATCAGCAATTACTGCAGGTGAAACATGGTATGCTACTATAGCGCCATCTGATGGCACAACTCTAGGTACCAGTGTTCAGAGCAACTCTATTTCAATAGATGCAGAAGTTATAGCGAATACTGCACCAACTGTTTCAAATTACGAAATTTCAGCAGCGACTTCAGGGTCATCGATACCAGTAAATGAGGACCTGTGGTTTAATTATGACTACGACGACATTGATGGTGATTTAGAATCTGGAACTGCTGTTAGGTGGTTCAAGGATAATGTAGAGCAAGCGGTTTGGAATGATGTAACAACTGTACCATCCTCTGCAACATCTGTTGGAGATTCTTGGAGTGCCAAAATCACTCCTTCTGATGGAATTGATCTAGGTTCTGCTTATGAAACTACAGCAATTGCAATAATTGATATTGACAGTGATGGAGATGGTGTCTTCAATGAGAATGATGAATTCCCTAATGACCCTACTGAAAGTGTAGATTCTGACTCTGATGGAGTAGGAGACAATGGTGATGCATTCCCTAATAATGATGCGGAAACAATGGATTCTGACTCTGATGGTGTTGGAGACAACGCTGATGCATTCCCTAATGATGCTACTGAAACCTTAGATTCTGATGGCGATACTGTAGGAGATAATGCTGATGCATTCCCTAATGATGCTACTGAAACAATAGATTCTGATGGAGATACTGTAGGAGATAATACCGATATATTCCCTAACGATGCTAATGAAACAATGGATTCCGATAATGATACAGTAGGTGATAATGCTGATGTATTCCCTAATGATGCTAATGAAACAATGGATTCTGATGCTGATACTGTAGGTGATAATGCTGACGTATTCCCTAATGATGCTACTGAAACAATGGATTCCGACCTTGATGGAGTAGGTGACAATGCTGATGCATTCCCTAATGATGCTACTGAAACAGTTGATACTGATTCTGATGGAACTGGCGATAACGCTGACACATTCCCTGCTGATGCTGCTGAAACAATGGATTCTGATGCTGACGGTGTTGGTAACAATGCTGATGCATTCCCTAATGACGCTAATGAAACCATGGATACTGATGGTGATGGTGTTGGAGATAACGCACAAGCTGCAGCAGAAGCAAAAGCTGCTAAACTTGCTGCAGAACAAAGTGAATTATACATGATGATCGGAATCGCAGCAGTTGTAATTCTCCTTTCACTGGCTGCAGTAGCGGTTTTCATGAAGAAAAAGGGTAGTGATGAACTAGTATTATCACCTAAGCAATATGATAATCCGCAGCCAATTACTCAGACTCAACAGTACGAGCCACAACCAATTACTCAGACTCAACAGTACGAGCCACAGCCTACCATAGTGGCTGCTGCAACTGAAGTTCAGCGCTGGACAGACGAATCAGGGCACACTTGGAGAACCATGACCGACAATTCTACACAATGGTGGAATGGTAGTGATTGGCAACAACGCTGATTGATTTAGCATAGTCATCTTGAAAACAATTCTCGATGTGCAAGATATATGTCCAACCTATCTTCCTTGACTTGGTACTCCCGTTTCATAGATGAAACACCTGGAGATTCAGTTGTTGGAGGTCCTGCACGCCAAGTGGAAGGAGCATGTTGGTCTAGAGTTCTACCAACTCCTTCACCCAATCCATCACTACGATTGTGGAGTGAAGAAATAGCTAATTCTTTATCGATTACAAAAGGTGATTTAGAAATCTTGTCCGGAGGTCCTCCAAGTCCAGGCATGGACCCTTATGCACAGCGCTATGGAGGTCACCAATTTGGAAACTGGGCACATCAATTGGGTGACGGAAGAGCGATTACTTTGGGTGAAGTTGAGAGCGATATAGGAATTGTTGAATTACAACTCAAGGGGTCTGGACTTACTCCATATTCACGTACTGCGGATGGAAAAGCCGTACTACGCTCATCGATTAGAGAATTTCTCTGTAGCGAAGCAATGCACCATTTAGGAGTTCCTACAACGAGAGCATTGTCATTGGCCACAACTGGAGAAGAGGTGATGAGAGACGTCCTATATGATGGAAACCGAGCATTCGAGCAAGGTGCAATTGTATCCAGAGTTTCTCCGAGTTTCATTCGCTTTGGAAGTTTCCAAATCCATACAGCAACTGGAGATACAGAGACACTTAGAAAATTGGTTGAACATACGATAAGAAACCATTTCCCAGGCCATCAATACTCAAACGATCAACAATTACTAGCATGGTTAGCAGACATTGCAAAATCAACTGCAACGATGGTTTCGCATTGGATGCGAGTTGGTTTTGTTCATGGGGTAATGAATACAGATAACATGTCCGTCCATGGATTAACGATTGACTACGGACCATATGGATGGATTGAGGCATATGATCCGAACTGGACTCCAAACACTACTGATTTGTCCCATAGACGTTATAGATTTTCAAATCAGCCCCGTATTGCAGGTTGGAATATTGCCAGATTGTTAGAGGCAATTGCTCCACTTCTTAATGAGCCTGAACAGTTGTCTCAAATTTTGGATGTATATTTTGAGGCCATTGGAGAGCAGCAAAATTCTATGTGGGCTGGAAAACTTGGATTTGATATATTCAAAGATGAAGATGTTGAATTAGTTCGGGAATTAAATACCCTATTGCAACTAGTCGAAACTGATATGACTATATTTTTCCGACTTCTATCAGATCTTGAGACTCCTGATGTTGAATCTCTAAAATTTGCTTTTTATGAAGAGGATAAACTTCCCGTAAAGCAGTGGAATGAATGGTTGCTGAAATGGTGGAATCGAGTGGATGCCACCCCAGATAGAGTAAAAATGAAATTAGCAAATCCAAAATATGTATTTCGTAATTGGATGGCTCAGTTAGCAATTGAGGAAGCTGAAAAAGGAGATTTTTCTTTGTGTGAGGAGTTGTTGGAGTTATTGAAGAACCCATATTCAGAACAAATGGATATGCACAGTAAATGGTTTACTAAACGACCTGAGTGGGCTAAGAGTAAAGTTGGATGCTCAATGCTATCTTGCTCAAGCTAATTTTAACTCATAATTTCAACTAACATCGTTTACCAGCCTACTGGGTTGTAAGAGATAGTAATACATCTACTGTACAACTAAAGTAATGTTTCAGTGAACGAAACACCTAATGCAATAATTGAGTTGTTGTTTCAGTCGGGATTGCATTAAAGCAAACCACGCTTATCGATCAATTGGCAAGCAGTAATAGCTTGCTTTATGTAAACAGTTAAGTTAACAAAGAATTGTTTCAGGAAAGTGAAAAATTTCACTCGTCTGAGACGACTTTTGAAACGCCGACTGCGTTAGGACCTTTTGGTCCTTCGCCGACTTCGAAAGTAACTACATCTCCGTCAGTAATTTCTCCAGTGACTTCGGAGACGTGAACGAAAAGATCGTCACCCCCTTCTCTTTCTATAAATCCAAATCCTTTCGTAAAGTTAAACCATTTGACAGTACCTTGTGCCATGTCGGGGGCTACGGCAAGGGGTATTTGAAGCATACCATGGAACCATCAATAAAAAAAAACAGATTAAGCGATTGAATGGCCCTGTTAGCAAGTGATAATTCTTAGAAAAAAAGCGTTTTTTAGTGGTTTAGAGAACTATTCTACTTACCAGGAAATCTCACCCTGGATAAATTGATTTCCAAATAAAAGATTTACTCGACTACGATAGTAGGGGGGTGAAGTAGAGCCGAATGCTCAATCCGATCTTGCTAAAATTAATTCAACCCTCAATGAGCAATGATTCCACCCGCATCTAATGCGAAAAGAAAATGCCAATATAAAAACTATCAATACAATAATTGAGTTGTTGTTTCAGTCGAGATTGCATTAAAGCAAACCACGCTTATCGAACAATTGGTAAGCGAGTCAATGATTCCACTCGCATCTAATGCGAAAAGAAAATACCAATATAGAAACCATCAATGTAATAATTGAGTTGTTGTTTCAGTCAGGATTGCATTAAAGCAAACCACGCTTATCGATCAATTGGCAAGCAGTAATAGCTTGCTTTATGTAAACAGTTAAGTTAACAAAGAATTGTTTCAGGAAAGTGAAAAATTTCACTCGTCTGAGACGACTTTTGAAACGCCGACTGCGTTAGGACCTTTTGGTCCTTCGCCGACTTCGAAAGTAACTACATCTCCGTCAGTAATTTCTCCAGTGACTTCGGAGACGTGAACGAAAAGGTCGTCACCCCCTTCTCTTTCTATAAATCCAAATCCTTTCGTAAAGTTAAACCATTTGACAGTACCTTGTGCCATGTCGGGGGCTGTAGCAACGGGTATTTGAAGCAACACGGTAGAATACCACCAATATGGCAGTTAAACAGCATTCAGCAATAAGCCCAAAGGCAAGTTATTCACGAACCACAACTTAGGCAATCGTCTGGAGTATCAAGAGAACAAGCAATCGCTTCTAGACTGCTAAGTTCCTCTGCTCTATCTGCCAGACCTGCAACTGTTTGGTCATCCTTTACCTTGGCTTCAACTGTAAATTGAATCGCATCAGCTGCAGCCTTGGTTCTAAGATAATACATTCCTGTTTTGAGACCCTTTCTCCATCCATAGAAATGCATTGAAGTGATTTTAGCAGGGTTAGCATCGACCATATGAATATTCAATGATTGACTTTGATCAACATATGCGCCTCGGTCAGCCGACATATCAAGGACGTAGCGTTGCTTTATCTCCCAGGTAGTTTTGTACATTTCCTTGATATCATCAGGAATCCCAGAAATGGCTTGAACACTACCTTTGTGCCTTAAGATTTCATCCTTCATTTCTAGAGACCACAAGTCTCTTGCAATCAAGTCCCGAACTAGGTGCTTGTTCAATACAATAAATTCTCCAGATAAAGTTCTACGGACATAAAGGTTTGAGGTAAATGCTTCAAAACACTCATTATTTGCAAGTATTTGGCTAGTTGATGCCGTTGGCATAGGCGCCACCAATAGTGAATTACGCATACCGTGTTCCACTATTTCTTGCTTCAGAGTATCCCAGTCCCAACGACCGGAGTGTTCATTCATCCCCCACAGGTCAAACTGAAGTTTTCCTTCACTAGCGGGTGAACCCTTGAAAGTGGAGTAAGCTCCTTCAGCAATCGCTGCATCCTTCGAAGCAGTACATGCTGCAAAGTAAATTGTTTCAAATATTTCCTTATTCAAGACTCTAGCCTCTTCACTTTCAAAGCATAGCCCAAGCATTGCAAATGTATCTGCTAACCCCTGAACACCTAGACCAATAGGGCGATGCCTCATATTGGAATTTCGGGCTTCAATTACCGGATAAAAATTAACATCTATTACTCGGTTCAGATTTCCAGTTGCATGATATGTCACATCATATAATAATTTATGATTAAATGATTTAGTTTCCATGTCAATATACTTTGGAAGTGCTATCGAAGCGAGGTTACACACAGCCACTTCATCTTCTGAAGTGTATTCCATAATCTCTGTACAAAGGTTTGAGGAACGGATAGTTCCTAAATTCTTTTGATTGGATTTTTCATTTGCTGCATCTTTGTAACACATGTATGGAGTTCCAGTTTCAATTTGAGATTCCACAATTTTGTCCCAAATCGTGCGGGCAGGAATTGTTTTGCGCGCTCTTCCTTCAGCCTCATATGATTCGTATAACTGTTTGAATCCATCACCATAGGCATCTTGGAGACCTGGGCATTCATTCGGACAGAATAAAGACCAATCTGCATTTGCTTCTACTCTTTCCATAAATAGATCAGAAATCCACATTGCATAGAACAAATCTCTTGCTCTAACTTCTTCCTTACCGTGATTCTTCTTTAGATCTAAGAATGCAAGGATATCTGGGTGCCAAGGCTCAAGATATACTGCGATTGAACCCTTGCGCTTACCGCCGCCTTGGTCGACATATCGGGCAGTGTCATTGAATACGCGAAGCATCGGAACGATTCCATTGCTTGTGCCATTTGTCCCTTTGATATATGCGCCTTGAGAGCGGATATGGTGAATTGAAAGTCCAATTCCACCAGCGGATTTAGAGATTAATGCACACTGTTTCAGAGTATCATAGATCCCTTCTAAGGAATCATCTTGCATTGTAAGTAAGAAACATGATGACATCTGTGGCTTTGGCGTTCCTGAATTGAATAGAGTTGGAGTTGCATGAGTGAAATATCCTTCCGACATCAGATCATAAGTCCTCAATGCCTTCTCTATATTTCCATGGTGAATCCCTACAGAGACTCTCATCAACATATGCTGAGGTCTTTCTGCAACTTCGCCATTGAGCTTCAGTAAATATGAACGTTCCAAAGTTTTGAATCCGAAGTAATCATAGTTATGGTCTCGTCCATAATTGATGTGGTTATCCAAAATCTCAGCATTTTCCATTATCACAGCATAAACTTCCTCTGAGATTAGAGGTGCGTGCTTGCGTGATTCTGGGTCGATGTAATCTCTTAGGTCGGTGATGACTTCTGAGAATTGTGTTTTTGTTGAACGATGTAAGTCATCAACACAAATTCTAGCCGCTAAACGACTGTAATCAGGGTGCTGAGAAGCAAGTGAAGCAGCGGTCTCTGCTGCTAGTTGATCTAGTTCCCTAGTGGTAACTCCATCATATAATCCCTCTATTGTTAATTTTGCAACATGAGCGGGATCAATCCAAACCGGGTCTAAACCCTCGGCTAATTGCGTCAGCTTTTCCATTATTGCATCGAAACGTACATCTTCACGTTCCCCTTTCCTATTTACTACTTGTAGTGCCATCTATTATTCCCCCTTCATTTCATTGTAATTGTTGATAATTATTATCCCATAACCCATGCTTCAGAAATCTTCATCCATTGAGAAGCGCTGTTGCACACTCCCAAGACTTGCTGAATCCATAACGCCTGCTTTTTGGTATTCTGCGACTCTCTTCTCGAAGAAATTCGTTTTACCTTGCATTGAGATCATTTCCATCCAAGGGAATGGGTTCTCTGCATTATACAACTTTGAAGCTCCAAGAGTAATTAATAGGCGGTCTGCTACGAAATGAATGTATTGGGCCATCAAGTTCGAATTCATTCCGATTAGAGAAACTGGAAGTGCGCTTGTTACGAACTCAATCTCAATTTCTACTGCCTCTGCAATAATTCCATGAATGGACTTTTCACCCGCTCCACGTAATAATTTATTATGTAATAAACAAGCGAAATCACAGTGAAGCCCTTCATCTCGGGAAATTAATTCATTGGAGAATGTCAGACCTGGCATCAACCCTCTCTTCTTCAACCAGAAGATTGCACAGAAAGAACCTGAAAAGAAAATACCTTCAACTGCTGCGAAGGCAACTAATCTTTCAGCGAATGAACCTTTCTTGCGAGATAGCCAACGCATTGCCCAATCGCCCTTTTTCTTAACTGCTGGCACAGTTTCTAATGCTTTGAAAAGGTGGTCCTTTTCTAGATCATCTTTGATATATGTATCAATGAGTAGTGAGTAAGTCTCTGCATGAACATTTTCCATCATTATTTGAAACCCATAGAATGCTCTAGCTTCAGCCCAACAAACTTCATTAGAGAAATTCATCACTAAATTTTCATTGACTATACCATCGCTTGCTGCGAAAAATGCTAGTATGTGTTTTAAGAAGTGTCTTTCATCATCGTTCAACTTATCCCAATCTTTGAGATCTTCTGCTAAGTCTATTTCCTCAGCCGTCCAAAATGAGGCTTGTTCTTGTTTGTACATTTCCCAAATATCTGAATGCTCAATTGGGAATAAGACAAAGCGATCAAGATTAGTTTGAAGCATTGGTTCTAAGTGCTCGTGACTCAAGTCTAATTCAAAGTCTTCTTCATTTTTACTTGGTTTTTCGATTACCATAATTAGACACCCCCGATAATTCACACGCTGGAATTTTATTGCCCTCCGAGAGAGACTATAATACTGACCCTCAATGAGACTTAGGAAACATGCATTAGAGCAGTGTCCGGCGAAAGTGAAAAGCACTAAGCAGCATAACGATTAGTATTTATGTTTGTAGCCCAGAACTAATCAATGATTTGAGGCTAAAAACTAACAATAAATACCCCTCACCTTCCACTGGAGTTATGTAAGTAAGTTTCAACTTTAGAATAAGGGTCAAAAGCCCCCACCGTAACGACCGTATATGGAGCAAATACAATTGTCAGTCCAATTCGCACGCTTAGATGATGAAGCAAGATTGCCAACCCAAGGCTCAGCATTGGCTGCTGGATGGGATTTGTATGCTTTATGCGAGACAATTGTCCCAAAAGGCGCAAGCACATTCATAGCAACTGGACTGGCTGTTGCCATACCTGAAGGATGGGAGGGGCAGATACGATGCCGCTCATCCCTAGGGAAAAAAGGGATGATACTGCCAAATGGCGTAGGGACAATTGATGCTGATTATCGCGGAGAATTGAAAGTACTAGCAACATGGATTGGCCAAGGAGACAATTTTACAGTAAGTAAAGGCGAGCGTGTTGCACAGTTATTATTCGCACAAGTACCAAAGGTAACAATAGTTGAAACATCATACGAGGAATTAGGAAATACTGAGCGAGGGAGCGGAGGCTTCGGCTCATCAGGCCAGTATTGACTAACTAAAGAGGCGATAATATGACCGAACAAAGAGATGTAGAAATAATTCATCTCGGTGAAATCCCTTACCAAGAAGCGTTGGATTTGATGAAAGAACTTCAACAGCAAAGAATCGATGATTTAATTCCAGACACATTACTATTACTACATCACCCCGAAATCGTAACAGTTGGGCCACGTGCTACAAATGACGGAATAAAAGCACCACAGGGTTACCCATCACATACAGTCGATAGAGGAGGCGGTTTAACCTGGCATGGACCTGGTCAATTGGTTGGATACCCAATTTTCAAATGGGATTTAGAAGGAGAAAATTCTGTCGCTGCAATAATCTCATTACTTGAACAATGGATCATTAATACTCTTGATGAATTAGGAATAGAATCTTCAAGAGATGATCGGATGCAAGGAGTATGGGTTGATGGAAAGAAAATTTGCAGCATTGGACTTTCATTCCTTAGATGGGTCTCTCGTCATGGCTTTTCGATTAATATAGACACTCCTAGCGGGAGAGTGGAAGGTTTGGCAGGATGTGGACTTGAAAGTGAGACAACTACTTCTCTCGCAAGATTAGATTACCAAATTACAATTGAACAATTCACTCAGTCTCTGCTGAAAAACATGCAAAATATAGTTAAAAGAATTGCAAGAGATTAAAATCAGTAGATAATTTCCAAAAATACAAGGATATGCTCAACAACTGCGACTGATTAGCGTTGAGCATGGACAACACATGGCCCCACCATGGTAGTCCTACAATCGGGAAAGAAATTCACCCCATTCAATATCTTGAATGGTATGTTCCTCGTTTACAACAAATGAGAAAATATAATTTATCTTTTAGTGGACTACAATACTCTTGGGATTTTGAAACATATCTAGCAGCAAATCTGAAAGATGTGGGCTATCATCACATTCCAGAGTTTCCTAATCCTGAGCAAATGGTTGCACAACGTTACGCAATAAGTCCTCACAAAATTGCAATTACCCATGGGGCCACTCAGGCCCTAAACATTGCATTATTGGCTTGTTTAGAACCTACAACAAATGGTCAAAGAAATATTGTCGCAGTTGAATCTCCGGCATATGCGCCTGTTGTTCAAACTCCCTTATTGTTAAACTGTGACACAATCCCCGTTCAGAGATACCCTCCTGTTGATGGTTTTGGCCCATGGAGAATAAACAAAAAAGAGTGGCTAGATGTTCTGCAACAATCAAAAGTATTGATGATAAACCCCCAATTAAACCCATGCGGATGGGATTATGAAAGCAGTGACCGAAGATGGATAATAGATACATGTAAGAAATTGGCAATCAAAATCATCTCCGATGAGGTCTATATCGATTCGATGAAGGGCACAGAAGATTACAAACCATTCCACTTAGAAGGCGAACACTGCATATCAATCAACTCATTAACCAAAATCTATGGATTGGGCCCACTTCGCTTTGGCTGGATCATCGCTAACAAAGAGATCATATCCAATGCAAAAAGAGCATTCTTAACATTTTCAGGGATGATGGCAAGCCCTACTATTCGCTTAGCAAGTGCTGTGTTCCCGCACTTGGACTTAGCTCTTGAAAAAATAAAAAAATATAGAGAAATCAATCTCCCAGTATTAAGGGAAATGCTGGAAAGGCAAAATATTGTTTGGAATGAACCACCTCACGGGGTTTTCGGTGCTTTCCAACTTCCAAATGGATTTGATTCAATGACCTTTGTCGATGAAGCATGCGCAGAGCATTCAGTATTAGCAGTACCTGGCTCAATGTTCTCAAGAGAGTTAAGTGGGTGGCTGAGAGTGGCTTGGTCTATAGAGCCCGTATTGTTTTCTGAGGCAATAATAAACCTAGAAAAGGCCCTGATTTCAATCAATTAGTAAAAACAAGAGCATATATGCAAAAAGGAGTTGCACAGTACATGGGTGAAGTAGTAGTAGCAATAACCGGCGCATCTGGTGCAATATACGGCAAACGCCTTACTGAATGCCTGTCAAATCTTGGAGTCCAAGTAAGACTTGTTGTGACTGCATCTGGAGAACTTACACTCGCACATGAATGTCAAACCGATAAAGAAACCATCGCTGCAAACTATTCTGTTATCCTTGAAGATGGAAAAAATGTCGCAGCGAAGTCTGCCTCTGGTTCTGCAAATATTGATGCTGTAGTCATTTGCCCATGTTCAGGGACTACTTTGGGCAAACTAGCTGCAGGAATCGGTGATAATTTAGTTACACGTTCTGCAATCGTTGCATTAAAGGAAAGACGCAAATTGATAATAGTTCCACGCGAAGCCCCTTATGCTACTGCCCATCTTGAAAATATGGCGAAACTATCAGCTTGGAATACGATCGTTATTCCAGCATCTCCTGGATTTTACAACCATCCTCAATCAATCGATGATATGGTCGACTTTATTGTTGCAAGAATACTTGACCAATTGGGACTAGAGCATGACATTGGCAAGCGATGGACCGGCGAAGAAATCCCATAATACTAATCATAATACCATTTAGTTCATCAAGGTCGGGCTAATAGCCCCCTATGGTGCAAAAATGTCCGACACAGATTACAATTCATTAAAAGTGTCCGAGTTAAAGGAACTTTGCAAAACAAATGCACTCCCAGTATCTGGAACTAAGGCCCAATTGATTGAACGTCTATCAGCTAATCAAATAACCAAATCAATTCCACCGCAATCGGTTACAGAAGCGATATTAGTTGATACCGATTCCGATGAAAATTACCTCGAGTTGGAAGAAAAATCGGAGATTTCAAGTAATTCTTCTACTTTGCAAAGAATGCTAGCACCACTCTCTGGCCCACATAATCTCAAAATAATAGCGGCAATAGGTCTTTCTTTGCTGATGATTTCAGCAGTTCTTATTATTCAACCTGCGTGGCTTGGATTTGAAGATGATCTTGAATTTGAATTAATTGAGTTTGATGCATCTATGGCTAGAGGCTATGCTCAGAGCCTAGTGGACTTGGGTCATCCCGATTGGGAAGGCAGAATGAGCGGCACTGATGAAGAAGCAGCGGCTGCACAATTTATTGAGCAGCATTTCAAATCGCTTGGGATGACAACTACCCTCCATTCATATGAGGTCCAGATGCACCATGTAGATGCAGAACCGAGTGTTCAAGTTTGCACTCCTGGCAATAACTTCCTCGTTCAACCTTGCTCTCCACTCGATATTGGAAGTGTAGCATATACCTTTGAACATCGAATTGACTATGTGATTCAAGGATTCAGTGGAAGGAGCTTCATACAATTCGGTGATAATGCCCCAGTTGTTGATTTAGGAAATGGTTCTGAAGATTCTCTTTGGCAAGAAGCGAGTGGAGGTATTGGCTATGTTAGGGGTGGTGGCTCAATTACTGGTAATACAGCATTGATGAGTAAGGCTGCAGAAAATGACTTGGTGTCATTAATCAGAGTAAATAAGGATTATAATTGTGGTAAAGTAGAGACAACTGATTGCGTACCTATTTTCAAGGGCACCTCTATAGAAGCAATTACAGAAGCAAACGGTGGTAGCATACCAAGCGAGTTATCATTCATTGCAATGTCTAAGGATGCTGGAGAAATATTAGAAGCTGCAGTAATCAATGGCTCAGGAACTATCTCGCTCGACATAGATGTCACTAATGACGGCACTAGAACAATATACGTGCCTTGTGGAGAATTCAAAGGTAAATCTTCCGAAGTAGTAATCGCTGGAGCACATCACGATACAGTCTACAACGGGCCTGGTGCAATTGATGACACTTCAGGTTCTGCTAGTATAATGGAGATGTCAAGACAAATTTCCAAAATCGTTAACGAATCCGGAACACCTGATAGAACAATACGATTCTGCACATGGGGTGGTGAAGAAGAAGGACTTTACGGCAGTAGAGCATATGTTAATGAAATGAAGGATGATTTGAAAAGAAATCTACGCCTATACATAAATTTGGATATGAATCATGTAGATGCTGATTTTGCTAACCGTGGTAATTCATTGACATTATTCACAAACAGTATGGACGATTATAGAAATGTTGAAAGCATCAAAAAAGAATATATTTCCACATATCCGGATATTGCTAATAGATACGAAATTCGCATGTCTGCGCTATTAGGGGATAAGGGCGACAAAGATGGAATGCCGTACAATTCGGATCATGGACCATTTGTCTATGATTTAGGAAGTGGTGCAAACGGTAGAGCCGTCGTGTGCTATGGTAGTGGAAGTTGGGAGTATCACACTTACAAAGACAATATGGAACGTTTTAACGAAGAATCACTGGGTGTATCTGTTACAATTTATGGGACATATTTGAGTGCCTTAGCCTACAATATCGATTCTTGATATTCAAAAGAGTTGAAGAATAGAATCTCATAGCCCTTTCATGGTCGCACCTAATGCATGGGCAAGTCACATTTTGGTTGAATCTAAATCTGAAGCGGTACAGATTATGGATAAAATTTCAAAGTTGAAAGATTTTCAAAAATTAGCAAGGAAAAAGAGTTCTTGTCCTTCTGCCCAAAAAGGTGGAGACTTGGGTTGGTTTCGCAAAGGAAATATGGTTAAGGAGTTTGAACTAGCGGTATGGGCTACTCCTTTGAAAACAGTCTCACCACCTGTAAAGACTCAATTCGGATACCATCTTATTTGGGTTCACGAAAGAGATTCTGAAGACTGAGTGATCACTATGACTATCACTGTTGCTTTAGAGAACTATACCGTTATGGCCAAGCATGGCTATTACGAATTCGAGCATGAGCAAAATCAACCTTTTAATTTCAGTGTATGGGCGACAATAATAGATCATAGCATTGCAGGTAAGTTAACAAATACTTTGAATTATGCAGATATACAAATTGCAATTGATGCTGAAATTATTGATTCTAAACCGATTGGGTTAATGGAAACAATGAGTGAAAGAATAATCAAAAACCTTTCCACTAATGAAATGGTTTCCACAATAAAAATTAGAATTGAGAAGCCACAAGCACCTCTACCTCATCCAGGCGGCTTAGCCGTCATTGAAATGCAATGGGTTCGCCCCCAATAACCGGCTAGCAAATTGCAATTTGATTACAAGTTTTTGCGTAAGTATTGAAGGGCTTCACATTGAGGGCGTGGTAATGGCCGATACTCCGAGTCGCGTATTTGTTCCAACTGCAGTTGAGGCAGATGGTAAAGCCATTGGCATGGGTTGCTTTAGTTCAGAAGAGACTGCTTGGCTGGTATTACGTACTTTTCTAAAGAAAAGTGATCTTATGAATTTAAAATCTGCAAGCATAGTTATTTGGGAAATTGATATTGTTGGAGATGATGCAATGACCGTTCTATCTACAATTGAATGCAAAACTTGTCCTGTCTGTAAACGCAATACTTTTTGGTTAGATTTATCACAATTCAGCGCACTATGTCATGGGACGTCGTGCGCTGCGTGGGTTGAGGAAAGTACAGTGGAGCCGGGAATCATAGACTGTGGATGGCCTGCAATACAATTCTTAAAGCAAACAAGTTCAATAAAAGAGGCATTCAAAGAATTATACAAATTGGGCGACCGCCTAACAGCTGCAGGTCAGGGTGAACAAATCGCTGGTACTGCTGAAGGAATGTTAGGAGAATTCCAAAATTCTTAATTCTCAAATTACTTGTAATACAATTGATGCAACGAATGGTAGAGCGAATACAAGTATTTGCATTCTTGGTTATCTGTTGCTTTCGGCGAATTATTAAACCAGTTGAAGAACGATTGAAGCGATAAATGGTAGAGCAAATATACCAAAGAATATAAGCATTAAGACTCTAATTTGTTTCTGATTCTTCTCATTCTTCTCATTCTTAGTGACACACTCTTCTTGCTTGCAAACCCTTGGTTCTGTTTTTGATGGAATCGCTTCTTGGCAAATCCTGCAATGCTTATGTGGCAATACTCGGCTGCTATTTCTTGTATTTTTCATATTACTTGCTGATTCCGACATTTTCTCACCTCATGAAGTTATTAGTGTACCATCGAATGGTTGGCCATCTAATGCTTGTTCTAATGTTGAAATTTGGC
>Ga0209502_10000478_pt1 | contig 43235 bp, 33 predicted proteins | sample ArcticOcean_MG_C_10_FD_187442 | JGI IMG/M metagenome (GOLD analysis project Ga0209502, IMG submission 187442) | Marine microbial communities from western Arctic Ocean - ArcticOcean_MG_CB11_90 (SPAdes) (version 2) | ecosystem: Environmental > Aquatic > Marine > Oceanic | place: Arctic Ocean... | reverse complement strand
AGAGCAATTGCTCGCTAAGCACCCGAGCCTAACAAGGCCTGAAGCAACAAAGATTATAACCGCGAAGAACACGCGGAAGCGGGACAAAAGATCCGAAAAAAATAATAGAATCAATGAAAAAATTAAACTGCATGAAAGCAAAGCGCGTTGAGACAAATCACAGCAAAATGCGCCTGCTCGCAGACATCACAAAAATGTCGAACAGCGCATTGCCGTTGTTCTGTCATGCTTGCTTAAGGAACGATACCGTTGTTGGAGCTTGCTAGCATTAGAGGCTCGACGTGTGTCTGAGCGTCGGATGTGACGAAATGCAGCCACGCGCGCGTCTAACACCGAGAATATTTTTATTATTGGCGCCATGCCTGTTTAGAAAACTAACGTTGAACAGTGATCGCCTTCAAAAAGTGACGTGCTATCGCAGTCACAGTATCGACTAACTCATCTCTCACTCTGCTGCGAACAGATTGACAATACCTCCCCCCCCCTTTAACGATCAGACTATTGTTAACAACAATCACCCTGGCGATAGACATATTGACGCTTGTTCGGGAGCCGTTGTTAGACCGCGTAAATGGGTGTCTGTGGTAAAGATTGGTTAACCTCATTACCAACAGTTGATGGATATCAGCGCAGAAAACACACTCTATTACACGACGCTAGCGCGTCCTACTACACTAATCGCCAACGTGTTGAATAAGGTGCAATTTCGACTATAATCGCCTCGACTGCGCTTTGTGCCAGAGTATTTTTGACCCAAGCAGTCCTGACATTATGAAGACCCTAATTCATACGACTTCAATCGACAACTCAATGAAATTCACTTGTTTTCTCACACTAACCCTCGCTTTAGTCTCGAATTCGAGCTTTGCAAATCACCACGAAGGCGGTGAAGCAGAAATGACGATGCCCTCCTTTTCAGCTAGCCGGGCTGTCACCGCAGACGCTCAAGTTATCGCCATTGATTACGAGACGCGTATCGTAACCCTGCGAGGTGATGATGGAATTCAAAAGACATTCACCGCCGATGCAGATGTCGTTAACCTGCCTCAGGTAAAAGTAGGTGATCATGTGATTGCGGAATTCTATGAAGAAATATCTCTTTCAGTACACAAGCCTAATTCAGTGATGCTTGGCAGTGTGTTGGCGTCTGATGTCGCCGTCGCTAAAGAAGGTGAAAAACCTGCCGGCGGATTGATGAGCACATTCGTCACAACGCAAACGGTAGAAGAAATTAATTTGGACAACAACACCTTTAAACTAAAGGATGTCGAGGGCACTGTTACAGAGTTCACAGCAAGAGACCCTGACAATCTTAGGCGTTCTGAGGTCGGTGATATTGTTGTTATTAAGATTGTTCAGGCCATTGGTATCCCAGTCGGTCTAGACATTAAGACCCTCGAACAGTAAAGAGTAAAAAGTCGCTGTTAAACTGGAGGTCGGGGTAACATTTTAATCAATACCGTTGCAACATCTCGATAATTGAGTGATATATTTTACACAGGTACACCTCTCTGCTTTACTCCACCCGACCCTATTCGATTCTTTTATAGAGACAATTTTTCCCTCACAATGACATTGATACAAAAACTTGTGGTATCCATGACGATATTAAGCACATCAGCCTTCGCCGAACCTATGCGGGTAATGGGCATAGATTCGGCGCATACCGGCTTAGGCTGGCAAATTGTCAACGACACGATCATGGGCGGGCGTTCAGAGAGTGGTTTCGTTAACGAAAATGGCCAACTCCAGTTTAGTGGCGTGCTGAATACGAATGGAGGTGGCTTCGCATCCTTGCGCAGCAATCGCCAAGCGTGGGACTTGTCAAAGTTTTCTATCGTCCGCCTCAAGGTTCGCGGTGATGGTCGCACTTACAAGTTCAGGTTGTTTATAGATGACGATCGCGCCTCGTACCAAAGTGAATTTGCCACTGCGGCCGAAGAATGGCAGATTATCGAGTTACCGATAGAAGCGTTTTACGCTTCATGGCGTGGCCGCCGATTGGACCGCCCTGCTTTGGTCGCCTCTGAAATAGCCGGTATGGGCTTAATTCTGGCTGATGGCATCGACGGACGCTTCGATCTAACTCTGGCTTGGATAGAGTTCGACTACGCGCCTATGCCTGACAATCTAAAACCCAGCAAGATACAGTGAAAACTAAAGTACAGGGACGAAGCGAACGTGCCCGGGACAACCGTTTCTGCGCGGATACGATCCAACTCGATACATCAGCAGTTAGCCGTTATGCTAGTTGTTACTCAGTTTCCAAAGCCTAAACCAACACCACAACCCCCCTTTATAGAATGCTTGGTACTGCCTTGCATTACGAAGACAGTAACAAAGGTGATACCATCTGTGCACTAACCGCCTGAGAGTATGCTTTGACTGACCAAAAAGAAATTAACGAATCAACATCCTCCGCTTCAGGGGAAACTCCGCCTAAGAAAAAAAGTAGCCTACTGAAACAGGCCATACCGTGGCTGATCACCATAGGCTGTTTCGCTTTTCTGTACACGAGAGTCGCTGGCCCCGCTTCCGCTCAGGATATGAGTGTATTCGCTTATTTGGGCGGCGTATTTGCTAGCGTGAACTGGTGGCTTTGGCTGGGACTGATGATTCCTTATTCATTGTTCTTCTTTTTCCTCGACTCACTAATTGTTTGGAGAGTTATCAACTGGTTTAACGCCAAGGTGTCATACACCGATATCCTCCCGGTTCGAGCCAGCACTTACATATTGTCCATTATCAACGAGCAACTAGGCAAAGGGGCAATGGCCCTGTATCTGAATCGCCGCGAAGGTGTGCCCGGCTGGAAATTAGGCTCAAGCATGCTGTTTATCATGGTCTGCGAACTCATTTACCTGTGCGCTTGGGCCAACATTGGCCTTGCATTGCAGTGGGAAACGTTACCCGAGGTTTTTCGGCTATTGCCGTGGGTTGGCATGGTGATTGTTGCAGTCTTCTCAGTCGCGTTTTTGTACTTTCGAGGCATGATTTTGCCTAACTTCAATTTGCGGGACAAAGACATTTTATTTTCGTTCAGAGAAGCAAAACTGGGCCAATACGCGCTAATTCTCGTCCTTAGATCACCGGCACTGCTTGCTGCAGTCTTTGTTTACTCTGAAGCGTTGTCGTTATTTGGGATCGAGTATTCCTATCTTCAAATGCTCGGCATACTACCCGTCATTTTCTTTGGCGCATCAGTACCCGGCCCGTTCCGCGCCGTCGCTGTTTCAATGTGGGTGATATTGTTCCCTGAGTATCCAGCTGAAATGGCTGCATTTGGACTCGTTCAACACAATTTCTTCATCCTGTTTAATGCAGTTATTGGCCTGTTTTTTGTAAACCGTGCGCAGAAGGAATTGTTCGAGTAATCGCCTCTCGCGGCGCAGCCAATTTGGACGCGCCGCCATCCATCAGTTAAGCCATCAAACAAATCATCTGAACCAAAATCAAGATGCATTGCGAACATTGGCTTGATTGCCCTTTCTAATAATTGACGAGGGCTCCTTTTGCTGGTTTAGTCAGGCTTGAAAAGGGAGAGTGTTATGTCGAGTGCCATCGAAGTTGATTCAGCCACAGGTCTAAAGAAGTTCAATACCAGAGCGGCTAAGGCCAGCAATAAGATTCAAGGCAACGGTTATGCCGTGGTCACGGACGAATCTCTGAAAACCCTACCAGATGCGCCAGTCGGTGCTGTTTTTAGCGCCGAAGAGCAGGAAAAATATCGTCAATTCAAGGAGTCCCGTGCAGGCGCGGCCGACTATATCGGACTTGAAGGTGAGTTTAGTGAATACCTTACTGACGTCTACTCTGACGACCCAATACCCAGAGAAGCGCTCCAAGATGAATGTGAAATTCTCGTCGTTGGCGCCGGCTTTGCTGGTCTACTCCTGTGGTACAAACTTAAAAAGGCCGGCTTTACCGACATACGCTTCTGTGAAAAAGGTGGCGACGTCGGTGGCACATGGTATTGGAATCGATACCCGGGCATTGCTTGCGATGTCGAGGCGTACAGTTACCTGCCTCTTCTAGAAGAGATGGGTTATATCCCCAGCATGAAGTTTGCCGGTGGCTTTGAAATAATGGAGTACTGCCAAAGCATGGCAGAAAAGTTTGGTTTCTATGAACGTTGCTTGTTTCACACGACGGTTGAGAAGACCCAATGGGATGAAACAACCGGGCGCTGGACGGTAAAAACAGATCGCGGTGATGCGATGCGTGCAAGACATGTGATACTTGCCAACGGTATTCTGACGACACCAAAATTAGCGAGAATAGAAGGTATGGAAACGTTTCAAGGTGAAGCGTTTCATACGTCCCGCTGGAAGTATGATGTTGAGTTAAAAGGCAAGCGCGTTGGCATCATCGGTACGGGTGCGACATCGGTTCAAGCTGTGCCCGAGCTCGCCAAGACTGTCGGTGAGCTTTTTGTGTTTCAACGCACGCCCTCATCAATTGATATCCGCGATCAGCGTGAGACTACCCAAGAAGAAAAAGAAACTTGGGCGAAGGAACCCGGCTGGGCTGTCGCCAGAAGAGGCAGATTTGCCAAAATATCCGCGGGTCGCACGGCGATGAAAGCCAATGATGACTTTCTGGCGGGCAAGGTAAAGGATTTCAAAGTTCGCAAACAGCACGATACAGAGCTTTCCCCCGAAGAGCTGGTGCAAAAACAGCTTGATACCAACTTTCGAATTATGGAGCAGATCAGGGCAAGGGTTGATGCCATCGTTGAAGATCCCAAAACCGCTGCCGCATTGAAACCCTATTACCCCTATGGCTGTAAACGGCCAACCTTCCATGACGAGTATCTACCTGCTTTCAACTTACCTCATGTGAATCTCGTTGATACAGCGCCACGGGGCGTGAACAAAATTAACGAGCGAGGCGTCGTACACGACGGCGTTGAATACCCGCTCGATGTATTGATCTACGCAACAGGCTTTCAATGGATGGCAACCAGCACATTCAACATGATCGAAGGCCGTAACGGTCGCTCGCTCACTGAAAAATGGCAGTCAGAGGGCACCAAAACATTTCTTGGTTTACACAGCGAAGGCTTTCCGAATTTGTTTATTGTCTCCGGCCCCCAAGGTGGTGGTGGTAGCTTCAACTTCACCAATGCCATTGAAGAACATGCGGACTATGTTGTGTGGATGCTCAGCACAATGCGCGATCGCGGCGCGACAAAAGTGGACGTAAAGAGAGAGCCCGAAGAGGAGTATGCAGAGCACTGTCGTCAAGCTGACATCATGACGGCGCCACTGCGAGACTGTATTACCTACTACAACGGCCACGGTGAAGGTGAACCAGGCGCGCTAGCCTATTACGGCGGCGGCCGCTGGCACAAATTTCGTGAGCGTGCCCAAAATTCGCTCGCCCCTTACATCTTTGAGTAACGTAACGCATTAGCGGCGAACGTAAGCAGGTCATCTTATTCAGGTCATCGTCAAGAGATAGGACAATGTCGTTAAGCAATCAAACCTCTTAACCCATTTGGGCAAGCGTGTTTGGCAGCCGGGGACACAGTCGCAGCGCGGCGCAAACCACTTTGTCGCGCCATCTGAAAAAAACCAACAACGCAGCGAGATTTGCCTGCCTGAATATACGCTGCGCGTTTTGTCGTTATCGCGAATTTCGAATCATGTAAACTGGCGTCTCTGTTGAGTGGCTAACAAAGGAGAAGATAGTGTCCTCGGTACTGCAAAGAAGACAACAATTGCTTGGCGACGCCACGCTTTTTTACGAAGACCCTATTCAAATCGTAAAGGGTGACGGCGTTCTTCTCTACGATGAAAAAGGCAAACAGTACATCGACATGTACAACAATGTGCCTTGCGTTGGTCATGCCAATCCAGTCGTTGTAGAAGCGATGGCCAAACAGATGTCGACCCTCAACGTTCACAGTCGATATTTACACGAAGGCATTCTCAACTATGCTGAGCGGCTACTGGGTTTGCATCATGCCGATCTAGAAAATATTATTTTCGCCTGCACAGGCACTGAAGCCAGTGAAATTGCGCTCATGACGGCACGCATCGCAACTCGGGGCCGGGGCATCATATGCACCGATGCGACCTATCACGGCAATAGTAGCGAAGTCATCAAAATGGCAATCGCCGCAAGCTTAGGCGAACCAGCAAATGCTGAGTTCCGCGCCATACCGTTCCCGCAGAAATACCGACCACTGCAGCAGGGATTAGATGAAGAGGCCCTGTGCGAATTGTATCTCGACAAAATAAGGCAAGCGATTGCCGACTTCGAAGGAAACAAAATTCCTTTTGCCGGTATGTTCGTCTGTTCTATCTTCGCCAATGAAGGGTTGCCCGACATACCCGGCAGTTTTATGGCAAAAGCCACAGATATCGTACACGCCGCAGGTGGCTTAATGATAGCCGATGAAGTTCAGGCTGGCTTTTGTCGCTCGGGTGATTTCTGGGGCTATGAAACCACCGACTTTAAGCCAGATATCGTCTGTATGGGCAAACCAATGGGCAACGGGCTACCCCTATCAGCGGTGGCTGCAAGTGCTGATCATGTCGCATCGTTTCGCAAAGCAACGCGCTACTTCAATACGTTCGCCTCCAGTCCATTACAAGCTGCCGTTGGCATGGCAGTGCTCGATGAAATTCAGAATCGCGATCTGTTGCGACAAAGTGCTGCTGTTGGTGCATATATGCGCAATGCACTTAAACGCATACAAGAAGACCATCCGAGCATGGGTGATGTCCGTGGTTGCGGCCTCTTCACAGGCATAGAGTGGGTCACCGAAGACAATCAAGCGGATCGAGAAGGTGCCATCGCTGTGACCAACAAGCTAAAAGAGAAAGGATTTTTACTCAGCAATGCCGGCATATTAAAAAATGTCATTAAAGTGAGGCCACCACTAGTTTTCGAGAAGAAACACGCAGATCAGTTTCTTGAAGCCTTTAAAGAGATTGTTAAGGATGGATGATCCTGTTGCGATTCTAGAACAGGTCAAAGGGGCGCTCGATCATTGGTCCCTTGAACCGGTAGAAATTGATGTTGCGTCTCAATCTGAGAACATCGTTTACAAGGTCACAACCTTGGAGGGCAACTTTGCGTTAAGAATTCATCGACCGGGATATCACACGCTTGAAGAGTTAAACGCCGAGCACGAATGGACCGGCGCGCTTTCTCAAGCGGGTTTTCTTTTGCCCACAACCCGACCAGCCACATCCGGTGAGTTCTATATCCCCGTCCAGGTCAATGGCGGTGTTCGCTATGCGGGTCTAATCGAATGGCTCGATGGCAGCGCGATGAAAGATCAGGAAGACGGAGAGCCCGCAGCTGAGCTGCATCACCAACAGCTCAGCGCGCTGGGTGAGTTGATGGCACAGTTGCACAATCACTCCTCGGCATGGCAACACTCTGTCTCTTTCACCCGTCATCACCTCGATGTTGACGGTTTTTTTGGCGCATCACCTTTTTGGGGCCGATACTGGGAGTCCCCTAGCATCAACAAAGATCAGCAAGCTCTGCTGCTTTCCACACAAAACACCATCGCTGGCAGGCTAAAAAATCTCGGTAAAGAACGTAACGTGTTTGGCATGATCCACGCTGATTTGCATCAGGGCAATGTTTTCATCTCTCACGACAAGATGTACTTGATTGACTTTGATGACGCCGGATTTGGATGGTATCTGTACGATATTGCCGTCGCGCTTTACGAGTACAACTTTGAGGAAGACTATCAAACAATTGAGGCTGCATTCTTAGACGGTTACACAAAGCATCGGGTACTAACGGATGCGCATCGAGCTTTGTTACCGATGTTCTTGCACATAAGATCGCGAGCCATCATTGGTTGGGCAACAGCACGACCGGAACTAAAACAACAAGCGCTTATCGACGGTTTGGTACAGCAAACCTGCAAGGAAGCCGTTTTTTATAAGTGACTTTTGAAGGGGTTCGGTCAGAGTAAAGAGCGAACATTAACGGGAAAAGTAACAACCCTAAAGAATCAATTGCCCTGCTGTCGCTTGATATTATTGATCGCCACTTATTTACCCGATAACTGCATAACCCAACATGCTTGTGCCGCCCTGATGTTCAATCGCCCGAAGACCATCTGAGTGTTACTTACGGGTTCAATCTGAGTCTTCGTTAAGACCCCATGGTCTAAACCTTAAGCCATCGCGGCAACGACAACACAAACGATCGCTGTGCCGGCAAGCATAGACAACACCCTATCAACTGAGGTCGAACTAGTGACCCAGTAAAAGCCTGTTGCGACAATTAATAATCGCAGCAATGCACCAAACACAGCAAAACGCCAAAGTATTGAGTACGTAGCTGACAAGATAGCAACGCAGTCCGAGTGCGAAAAAAGCGTAGGTCGGCGCGACCATCCGTAATAACTGACGGCAGGTCTTGCTGCATCTAATTTGGACCCAGCAAACATATCGCGATTTAGGAGTAATGCAGCGTGAAAGACGTGACTATATTCAAACAAGCCAATAAGATACTGCGATGAAAAAAGTCGTTGGTGGGGGTCCTAAAAAAGTACTCTACACATTAAATGCTGTTAGACGCATAGGGTTAACAAACTCAGCAAAAGCCCTGTCCTCAAAAAATACCTGCAAAGCTTGCGGCCTTGGCATGGGTGGTCAGCAAGGCGGCATGACCAATGAGCTTGGTGAGTTTCCCTCGGTATGCAATAAAAGCGTTCAAGCCCAATCCACTGATATCCAGCCGCCTATTCCGAACGAAGTCTTTCAACACAGCATTGAGGAACTTAAAGAACTAAGCCCTAAAGAGTTAGAACACATCGGCCGTCTTGGCCAACCGATTTTTAAGGCAAAAGATAGCGAACACTACAAAACTGTAGACTGGGACTGGGCGTTAAATTACGCCATCGATCGTTTCAAACAATCCAATCCCAATCGCAGCTTTTTTTATGCCTCTGGACGCTCTTCAAATGAAGCCGGTTTTTTGCTGCAACTTTTAGCAAGACTTTATGGCACAAACAATGTCACCAATTGTTCCTTTTATTGCCATCAAGCGACCAGTGTCGGCTTAGGCAGCACGATCGGCACTGGCACCTCGACCATAGAACTTGAAGACCTCGCCCACTGCGATACGATATTTATCGTTGGTGCCAATCCTGCGTCGAACCATCCGCGGCTTATTCACCAGCTTAAAAATTGTCGCGATCGCGGCGGTAACGTCATCATCATCAATCCCGCTAAAGAACCTGGTTTGGTTAAGTTTTCTGTCCCCAAAAGCCCAGTCTCAATGATCACGGGTGGCACTGAAATCGCATCACTGTATCTGCAACCGAATATTGGTGGTGACATTGCACTGTTTAAAGGGATTGCAAAACAGCTTATTCAAAACAACCAAACCGCACCCGAATTTATTTCCAAACATTGTGATAACTACGAAACCTTTAAGGAAGACATTACTGAGACATCTTGGGAAGAGATCGAAACAAACTCAGGCATCAATCGCGCTCAGATTAAAGAAGTTGCCGACATGTATGGCCACGCGAAAAAGGCAGTATTCGCTTGGGGCATGGGCATGACCCACCATCAATTTGGCTCAGCTAACGTCGAATACCTAAGTAATTTGGCAATGCTCAGAGGGATGGTAGGTACACCGCATGCAGGGCTACTGCCCTTACGCGGCCACAGCAACGTTCAGGGCATCGGTACCATCGGCGTGAAGCCAGTGCTATCTCAAGAAGTGTTTAGCAAACTTGAAGAAAACTTAAAGATCGAACTACCCACCAAAGCGGGGCTCGACACACTTGCTTCGTTAGAACATGCCCATCGTGGCGAAATCGACAATGCCTGTATCGTCGGCGGCAATTTATACAGCGCGACACCCGATTCCAAATGGGCCGCACAAGCACTCGGTAACATTGCATTCAAACTATTTCTGACCACGACGCTCAATCAAGGGCATTTATATGGCATTGAGAACGATGTGTTGGTTCTGCCTGTTTGCGCAAGAGATGAAGAAAGTCAGCCAACCACGCAAGAGTCGATGTTTAACTATGTTCGCCTTAGTGATGGCGGTATTGAGCGACTTAACAACGTACGCTCAGAGGTCAGTATACTCTCGAGTTTAGGACAGGGTTTGATCGATCACGCGCTACCTGATGATTCGCCTTTTAGTTTTCAAGAATTTCAAGCTCACGATAAAATTAGAGCCGCGATAGCCAATACTGTTCCCGGCATGGAAGACTTAAAAGACATCGACATTGCGAAGAAAGAATTTTACGTGCGAAAGAGAATCATGCACGAACCGACATTTAACACCGCAAACAACCGCGCGCATTTTCAGGTACACCCAATACCGCAAGCTAAAGTGAAAGGCTTTCCATTTTTATTGGCAAGTATTCGCAGTGAAGGACAATTCAACTCTATTATTTATGAAGAGAATGACACCTATCGGCACAATGCAGGACGCGATTGCATATTAATGTCAAAGCAGGACATGACCGAGCTTTCTCTTAACAACGGCGATCGAATAAGTGTTAGCTCTTCGGCAGGCACGTTAAAAAACAGAAAAGCATTTTCTTTCGACTTAAAACCTGGAAACGTTTTAGCTTACTATCCCGAGGCCAATGTACTGTGCGAGCGCAAAGTCGACTCGCGGAGTTTTACGCCTAATTTTAAGTCAGTACCCGTCAAGATAACCAAACAACAGCTTATTGTTTAGAACCAAATAGTTTTAAGAAGGTGGTTTCGCTTTCTGGTGTGCCGATCAATACGATTTCACCTTCCTCTGGCAAAATCGAGTCGGGACTCGGGTTGGTTGTGGTTTTGTCTTTTGTGTCGATGCCAATCACCGTGCAATTTGTTTGCTCCCGAATATTAGATTCAGTCAACGTCTTGCCAGCAAGTTCCGCTGGAACCGGCACTTTAAACACATCCAATCCTTCAGCTACCATCAGTAAGTCACTGCGCTGCATAAGGTTAAACAGCGCATTGGCCCCCATTGATGCGTACGACATTACAAGATCGGCACCAGCGCGATGTAAAGCGGCGACACTGCGCTCTAACGTTGCACGGGAGATAATCTGTATATCGTCGCGCAAAAGGCGGCTGAAAATGGCGAGATAGATGTTAGTTTCGTCATCTCTTGTCGTAATGATAACCGTTGACGCATGCTCAATACCCGCCAGAGTCATCACTTCCGAGCTGGCACCAGAGCCGTGAATCGTTACTGACCGGTCCACAATTCGTTGCTCATTGCTTTCGATAATACGATATTCAACTCCACGCCTTGCCAATTCTCCGGCGGTGGCGCGGCCGACACGCCCGCCGCCAATGATGATTACGGGCCCCTTAGCAATACCAGAATCGTCTATTTGATACAGCCGGTCGAATTCTTTCAGTTGTTGTCTTGAGCCCGCTAGCACCAAAGCGGTGTTTGCGTTGACTGTACTGCTCTCTTGGCCTATCTCAAATCGACCGCGGTCCCAGAAACCGACAATGCTGACGCTGGTCTCGAACTGGGCTTGCAAGTAAGGCTTGCCAACAAGTGTAGTCTGGCTTGCGTTCACCTCGGCAATCAGTAAATCGTCAATTTTGCCAATGATATGCGTAAAGTTTTTACCACCCGCCACTCGACGTGCGAGCGCACCTGCCATCAACTCGGTTAGATTCAGTACGCGCTTGCAACCCGCTAACTTTAAAACCGGTACCGAGCTATTATCTCGCGCAGCAGCAATGATGGGGATGTCATCTGAAATACCTCGCACCGTGAAAACCACCGTGGCATTCGAAATGTCGGAACGTGTCGTTGCAACCAGCGCGGCTTGACTCACTCTGGCATTGATAAAAGTCTCGGGGTCGCTTAGGTCACCGTGGATGACATTGACGCCTGCGTCGTGCAACAACTTCACCTCTTCAGCCTCAGGCAGTATGACCACGTAGGGGTATTTGTATTGCTTTAACTTTTCAACCAGCACCATTGTGATAGCGCCATAGTTGGTCAGAATGATGTGGTCTTTGGTTCTGCGCGATATTTTCCGCGGCAGCCTGCTCGCAGCCCGTGCTTCCATCCAGGGTTCATAGAACAGTTCGATAAAGGTAACCGGCAACAACACGAGTAAAACAATAATGCCGGACAACAAAACAACAATTGAGAACAGACGACCGTAGTCGGATGTGAAGGTAATGTCGCCATAACCCAATGTCGACATGGTAGTTAAGGTCCAATACAGCGAGTCGATGATGGAATAACTACGACCTTCAAACGCCATCAGGACATGGAATACAAAAGAAAACAGGGTAATTAACGATGAGAAGATGAGAAGGTAACGTAGCAACGCGCGTAAGCGACTCTCGACCATCCACGCGGGTATTGAGTCAGTTAGCTTTTGACGCAACTGACTTTTTAGTTGCTGCCATGGCGATCGTGTTTTATCAGATTCGGTCATCGTTTGCTTGCAAGCACCTCAATAGGTTTGGAGATCTGAGTAAAGAGGTTAAAGTGCCAGAGTGCACCCATCAAAGGCAACCTTTGGATAGCAAACATTTTGCACCGCGATATTGATATCGAAGCGGCTCGCTAATGATCAGAAACATTTAACTAAATAATCTAGGCAGGATGCCATCTCGAAAACCGTCGCTGAGGAGATATGGGCTAGCTAGGCTTGTATAAAATAAAGAGGCACTGGTCTAAAAACCAACAAATGCCTCTTCACTACATCTTTGCATGAGTGACAGATTTCACTCAGCGTAATTGAATCAGCGTAAAGCTTACTTTGCCATTATAACGGCTAGACGCTCCACACTGACCCAGGCTATTTACTAAAATTCAGCAGCTAGCCGCACATACCAAAACCCACCATTAAATCCAAATGGTGACGTTAATGATTGCGTCACACCAAGGAAGTTTAAGGTGCCATTTTGTTCATCGTCTGGCTCAACATCAAATACGTTCTCAGCACCAACAGTTAGGTGATAGTTATCAGAGATCGTTAGTGTCGCCTCAAGGTCAACCAGTAGCTCACCACTGTAGGTGGTTCGGTCAGAAGCATCACCAGGGCTAAACAAACCGCCTGTTGACGCCCAATCATCGTAGTTGTTTAACCGAACCAATCCGCTAAACATACCACCGTCAGTATAATTCACTGTAAACGTTGTACGATTCTGCGGCACATGGTTCTCAAGGTCAAAAACTCTAGACTCATTGATTGTTCCAGCAACTACATTACTCACTTCCTGTTCATTGAAATTATGTCGCAGGTCAAATGTCATTGAACCGTTAAACACATCAACGCTGGTTGTGACCGCTAGATCAACACCAGAAATTTCAGAATCGAAGCCATTAACGAAATAATTGGCACTACTACCTAGCAGTAAATTTGCATTAGGAATACCAGCATTGGCTAACAAAGTTACTTCTGCTGCACCAACTGTATTGTTAAGTAGCGCAAGTCGATCCTCAATTTCTATTTCGTAGTAATCGACAGTGATACTAAACATATCAATCGTCCATACCGCACCCAAAGTAAAGCTGCTCGACTCTTCCGCATTCAGTGGCGAGGCACCAAGCGTTAGGGCAATCGGGTTATCCACCGGGTAAGTACCGTTAGGTATGAGATTACCATTCACATCACTGGTTGTTGTTACGTTAAGCGTATTCACTTGGCCAGGTGTAGGTACTCGGAAACCGGTTGACGCAGTGGCGCGAAGTGCAAAATCCTGAGTCAATTGATATCTTGCAGAAAATTTATAGTCGAATGTTGAGTCAAACTCGTCATAGTCCTCGTAGCGGAAAGCAACACCGGCAGAGAATTTATCCGTAATGTCAGCTTCCAAGTCAACATACAAACCAAGACTTTGACTTTCGAAACTACCACTTGATTCAGCAGGGAAACCCTGGAATCCGTCAGAACCGACACCAAAAAATGCAGCAGTTGGACCGGCTTCGATTGAAGCTTGGTCACCTGCACCTATTTTGTAAGTCTCATCTCGCCATTCCAAACCCGTAGCAATGTTTAGGGGTGATGCAAAATTAGCAAAATCGATACTCTTAACCAGGTCAATATTCACGCTGGATTCTTCCTGCGTGAGGGTTCCAGGCTTAAAACTTACCGGTGATAGAGCACCCAGACTTGGGTTAATAGTCTCGGAGATATTGTATTTAGCTTCGGCTTCCGAGCTACGCACTTTTACATCCCAGCTAGTACCATCGGAAAACTCGCCTCGCATACCAACAACGACCGCATAATCTTCGAGGTCAGCACCAAAATTTGGGTTATATCCGCCCGGGAATAGTGTGTGAATCGGATTAAGCAAAACGAAACCACTGGCACTTGTTGAATCAGCTGTAACGTAGTCACTGGGGTTAAGCCCTGCTGCTTGGATGGAATTGATCAGTGTTTGCGGCGCCGCGTCTGGCAGAAAATCACCATCAAGGTCTACCTGCAACGTGTCTCTAGCGGCTGTCTGGTGTACAGCGTCAAGAACAGGTCCACGATAGAAAAAGTCAGAAAGTGTTTCGTTTTCTGACCAGTTAAAGTGACCGTAAATTTCGGTGGTGTCGCTGATTTCATAAGCCGTGTTGATAAATAGCTTTGTCGTTTCAACTTCCGGATCACCCCAACGCTGACCGAAGCCATCTAGTGGTACAAGATTTGCGCCAACGACCGTCGCAACAAAAGCTGCATCGGGTCTTGCGATACCACGTGAGGTTGTATCGGCATCTGACATTTCTAGCGTTGCATTAACAAAGCCTTTATCCCATAGACTGAATCCGCCGTTGAGGCTGATTGATGAGCGTTCACCATCACCTTCGAAGTACTCACCTGTCTGATAAGAGATAGAGAACCCCTCGTCCGCATCTTTCAAAATAACGTTTATGACACCCGCTATTGCATCCGATCCGTATTGTGCAGAAGCACCGTCACGCAATACTTCGACACGTTTAATCGCTGCACCCGGCAACGCTGAAAAATCGACTGCCTGAGCACCTTGGTTAACCGTACCCAGTGGCGCCAATTGTAGGTTCACGAGTGGTGATCTATGGCGACGAGAGCCATTCACTAAAACCAGCGTCTGGTCTGGCGAAAGATTCCGTAAAGAAACAGGACGAATGAAGGCTGTGCCGTCGGCTATCGGAAAGCGCTGCGTGTTAAGCGCCGGTGATAGTTTCGTTAGACCGTCGGTTAGATCAAACGTCGCTTGCTGTGTGACCGAGTCGCCACCAAAGACGTCGACCGGCGAGAGAGTCTCTGTGGGTGACATGCCCTCTTTACGGGTACCCGTAACGACGACCTCCTCCATCTCGATGACAGCCTCGGCCTCAGCCATCGCTATCATTGGCAGCCCGCTAGACAATGTCATCGCGGCTATCAGAAATTTACTGTTCTTTTTCACAATTGGACCCCCCAAAATGCATATTTTTTCGGCCATGATTGACCATTCCGGCAATTGTACTGATTGAGACCTGCATCTCTACTTTTTTATCCATCGATTGCAATCGATAGCACAAAATGCTTAATTCTGAGTAAAGCTCCACTAGATTTTTGACCTAATACCGTTAAAAGGATCTATTACTGGATGCCGTGAAAAGTACGTTATCGCAAGATAACGTACCTGACCAAATACCGGAGACTAAGACAACAACGAGGATTATTAGGCAGCGCAAATTCGACAAAAAAATCGCCCGATTCTACTCTGACCCTTTACTCTGCCCGCTTTTTTTTACATGCTCTAAATTAAGTTCTATTGTGACTCAGCGACATGGCCCCTCCCTCTGGAAGTGTACAGATCATCAACCCTCAGGCATCACATTGCCTGTATGACATACTGCAGAACACCGCCCAAAAGTTTCCAAGGGACTTTATTGATGCGCAATTTCCTGACACGGCACAAGCTTTTCGTCAAAATTACGTTCACAGTTTGCCAAGATTCGAAGCGGCTCGGCTTGCCAGTCCAGTCAGTACACTGATCGCCCGCGACCTGGCACTAAGCTTTGAAAAACAATTAGTGTATCGCGACGCTTCGAGCGAGCAGGCCGTACATTCATTTTTAGGCACACCCAGCAACCCTCTGGCGCTGACCACGATAACAGGCAAAAACACATCATTGTGGCAGCCGGCTTTTGAAGATAAGGGTGTTTTGCATCACGACCTTGCCAAACTTGGCGCAGTGCTGACAAATAGAAATGTCATCACACCGAGCGCCGCAGACGCACTCGGTTGGCTACAACAACACTTTGTAGGTAAAGGTGTGTCCCTCGCCGGACGAAAAATTGCCGTTCTCGGCGCAGCTGCAGAAATGGCGCCCACTGAACAACTGCTAAAAACGGGCGCACAAGTCTTGTGGGTTGATCGAGTGGCGCCGCCTGCAGCGTTAAGCTCGCCAGCTGACATTAATGGTTCCCTAAGCTACCACCCCGCGGGTATTGATCTGCTCTCGCAACCAAAGGAAACCTTGGCAACGCTTATTGCGTTTGCGAATGGGGAACCACTCGATTTATGTCTGTATGCGTATGCGCCTGGCCAGGGGCGAGAAATGCGCCTCACCGGCATTATGAACGCCCTTGTGAACAGTTTGCCTCCGCAACTCATCGGCAGCGTCACCTTACTGGTGTCCCCAACAACGCCCACCCGACTTGGCAAAGTCGATATAGCCGCCATGAGTAAACGCCTCGAAACACGACCTGCCTGGGAGTCTGCTTTGTCGGCGATCGGTTTACTCGGCAAACAGAGTGGTAAAGTTACGGTAAATTCAGCTTCGGTGACGAATACCGTGGTCAGTATTCAAGGTGCAAGCTATCAGGCTGCTCAATACCTAGCAAAAACCATCATGGCGGACTGTTGGGCGAATCATGGCAACCCACATGATGCGGTAACGACAAACAACACTTTGCCCATCAGAGTTTCTGCCAACACTGCGGCTATTACGCAAACGCGCTCTTTAGACCATCCTGTTTTTGACGCGGCTTTTGGCGGCGCAGCAGCAATGCAGGTTGAAACCTTCACGCCAAATCAGTCTCGCGTACTAAGCGGCCTATTGGCAATTCATGATTGGTTACAGCCAGCATATCCGGCACTAGGCCAGATACGCGTGCACGGTGGCATCCACACTCTACCCTATCCGCTGGAGCTCGCTCTCAGACCTGCTGCAGCGATTGGTTTCGGCCGCCGACCGAAGCTACTGGCGGGGTTGTTGCGCTAGATAAAAATTAGCGCATTTAGCCATTGATCATATGATCGAAGCGCGCTGAACAGCAGACTTCAGATGTATTGTAAAAGTAGCTTCACCGCAGTATTCGACATTTTTTTTGCGCACAAGAAACATACCTGTTCGCTTAAAGCATTGAGCCTTGACGCTGCAACAGAGGACAGGCAGGGCCTGCACCGGCACGCTCGTGCGACGCCATCTTTCATTTTGTTTTCCCACTGTCTTGCAAGCACTTGAGGAAATGCCCATATTACGTTCACTTCAAAAAATCTAACGGTCAAGGGTAGTTCATGATGAAAAATAGTGATCGGCAATTCACGGTTGATAATTGGGGTTACCCACCACAAAACCGTCAATCCTTCCAACACGTTCAATCTCTCTTCCCGACCGCCCGTCTTCGTCGCGGGCCTGGTCCAATCACGACATTTGACAGTCATTCAAAAGACATCCTCAACATGACCTATGCAGGTGCTGACGGATCACAACGGACCGTGCAGCAGATGTTGGATGATGGTTATACAGACGCATTTATCGTCGTGAAAGATAACGCCATCCTGTGTGAACACTATGCCAACGGTATGGCAGCGGACAGTTTTCATTTGCTCAACTCTGTCACCAAGTCATTCGTTGGTATGTTGGCTGGTATCCATATATCAAAAGGGCTGATCCAGGAAACGGATCTAGTGACGCAATACTTATCTGAATTGGCAGACACCGCCTTTTCAGAGTCCACTATCCGACATCTACTTGATATGACAGCGGCGCCAAAATACGGTGAAGATTATGCGGACCGATCTGCGGACTTCTGGGTTGAGGCTGCTGTCGTCGGCTGGCGCCCTGCACTGAGAACCAAAGAATCTGCGACGACGCTGTTGGCACATGCGACAACACTCACTGAGAGTGAGCAAAGCAATGGCGAAAAGTATCACTACAGAACTGTCTTGACTAACGTTTTAGGCATGGTGCTAGAACGAGCAGGCCAGGGTAGTTTACAAGAACAATTACAAAATGAGCTTTGGCAAAAACTCGGTCCACAACAGGATGCCGCTATTGTGGTAGACAGTGTTGGATTCCCCTATGTTGGCGCGGGCATGAATGCGTGCGCACGCGATCTTGCACGCTTTGGCCAGATGATGATTCAGCAAGGTGAATACAATGGCGAGCAGATTGTGCCACAGCAATGGATCGATGATACGCGCCATGCAAATGATCAGGCCAGAATTAATTTTGCGCAAAGCGACTATGGCGCAATGATGCCCGGCGGGCATTACCGCAACCAGGTTTGGGTTGAGGATGCGGACAAAGGTGTCTTGGTGGCCATTGGTATCCATGGCCAGGTCATCTACATGAACATGCAAACTCAAGTGGTGATTGTCAAACTTTCAACACACCCCGAGTCTTCCAGTTCATTATTCCAAGATGGTTTTATCGCAATGAGGGCACTCGCCGAGTCGCTTTGACGCGGACTTGAGAAAACCAAAATGCAGCAGCCCAAAAAACGCCGGGCATCCTATCGAAACCCTTATCCGTCGCACTTGCGGGGCAAGTCGAGGGTTGGATTCTGATCAAAGAAGCCAACGGGAATCAAATGAAAACCGGTGTATTCGACCGGCATGACCGGCCAGTCTTCAGGTCGTGGCACGTGGGTCAACGCCACGGTATGCCACATCACAAGATCGCAGTCATCGATATCCCGATTGCCCGCTGTGATCTCAGCAAGCCCACCTTGTCCCGCATGCATCACAGTATTGGCACCGGCCGCGCTCAACTCGTCTTCGTTAAACGGCGTAGCCCATAAATTGTGGCTGGCAAATGCAGCACGCAGTGCCACTTGAGAACCGGCTTGCGCAAATAATGTCGGTGAAGCGGCGGGCAGCAGTTTGTAGGCAACCGGCACACCCCATTTGTTTTTTGATGCGGGGTTAACCACCTTCCAGTTTCTACTCACATGTGGCGCGTTATCCCGAATCGCTTCGGATTCTGTTGTTAAAGGCCGAGACACCGACTGAAACTGAGTACCTTCGGGGTTTTTCGATGATATCGGCATTACCTCGATCTGATTCTCAAACAATGAATTGGTGCCACCATCGAGATGCCAATCAAGCCGAAAACAGAACAGATGCTGGTGTACCGGTGATGAGAGGTTTTCGCCGACGACCGGTGACTGCGCCGGATTATAGGTTTCTTCCGTAAAAACACTAATGCCAACAATACCGGTTAGCTTCACTTCCATTTGGATTGTTCCGTCAAGATAAAGATACCAATAAAAACCGTAGTCGTAGTTGCCGACGGTGAACACAGAGCTGATAACCAGCCGTCGAGAGCGCCTTACTTCTGTCGTTTGCGAAGATGAATCATAGTGCTTCCATTGAATACCATAGTCTTCTTCATGGATACAAATGGCATTTTCAACCGCCTTATGCTTACCGTCAAAGGTAACCTGATGGCTGTCCAGGTAGTGGATTTCACCGACACAATCACAGCCAAGCTTCAGGCTGTTGATCATCGTACCCATGTTGTACTCGCTCGCATCAAGCACATGTTTCCAACTGTGCATGGGGTCACTGTCGCCGTAGGGCACAACCATTTCGGATAGCGCCGCACGATAAAGGATCGGTCTATCCTGCAAAGACAACTCATGCAGCACCAGACCATTCACAGGGTGGACAGAAGCTCTGACATCAAAACCCTGCCATGAAATTTTGTTACCGCTCACCTGAAAGCTTGTACCTTCGGGTTGGGTGATTTCCAAAGGCTTCAAGTCTGATCGAATCGAGCTCTGGCTTTCGCTATCGAAACGTCCCGATGCGGTTGGCATTGGAACCACGCCACTATCCTCAATGTGGGTAACCGTTCTGTCGGTAACATCCACATGAGCAATAAGCCCGTGAATCGGTCTTGCGTAGCCATTGTCAGTCGCATCCTCTCTAACAAAAGAAATACACCGCAACGCGCGGTGTCCTTTTGGAATGCTGTCGTGGGCATAACCGCCGGCTGGCCACGGATCGATTTGTATCAGCGCCAGCGCTTCTTCGGTGGAAACATCAATGCCTCTAGCGGAGACTGCCTCCAACCATTGCGTGTTGGATTTTGTCAGCATTATCGCAACACCGAAATCCGCGTAGTTGTAAGCCACCTGCGCGTCCTTTGACAACCGCGTGGTCGTTAGAACCTTTTTCTTCGTGACATCGATCACCGAGACAAAACCACCATCGGCTTGCTGATCAACTCCCGTCAACGTGACGACCCTTGATATCTGCTTTTCCTGCAGCACATCTTGTTTGTTCGGTTCTTTTATCCCTATCGAAGAGAAAAAGGCCTGCTCGTCAGAATGATGTTCGCGAAAAAGCTTAACTGCGGTTGATATTTCACTCGCGGAAAGAGCTTCCAGGGGATGAATTGTCATGCGATGTTCCTGCGTGTAGTTTTGATATCGTTAACGCACCTAATGTATCAGCCTGATTAATACTGGCACACAAAGATATATCACCTAAGTTAAAAGAATATCTATGCTTAATGCAAACCCAAGGTGGCGTTACTGATTCAAGTCCGTGGTATAAACACAGACTAAATCAAATACTCTCCGATAAAAAGAGGCAAGCAGCATGAGACTAGCGAACAGAGTTGCAATCATCACCGGCGGTGCAAGTGGTATGGGGCTCGCCAGCGTCAACCGTTTTTTGGAAGAAGGTGCGAGTGTCGTCATCGCTGACTTCAATGAAGATACCGGACAGGCAGCTATCGCAGCAGCCGCGGCTAACGGCTTTGCTGATCAAATCGCATTTGTTCGTACCGATGTTGCTAACGAAGCCGATATCGCCAAGTTGATTGATCACACGCTTCATAAATTCGGCAAGCTTGATATCATGTTTAACAACGCCGGTGTTGGCGGCGCTATTGGTCCCCTAACAGAAACAACCGTTGAGTCATGGGACTACACCTTTGATGTGCTAGCAAAGGGCGTATTTTTAGGTATTAAACACGCGGCGATCGCCATGCGCGCCGCCGGCAACGGTGGCTCAATCATCAATACCGCATCGATTGCAGGGCTTAGCGGCGACGCAGGGCCACTGGTTTACTCTGCAGCGAAAGCGGCCGTGATTTCACTGACACGCTCGTCCGCCGTTGAACTCGCCGCTGACAAAATTAAAGTCAACGCTATCTGTCCCGGCTTCATTGTCACGCCACTCGCCGATGGCGGTCGGCCAGAAGCCACCAAAGCCAACTTCGCAAAATCACAACCCTGGCCCGATTACGGTCGAGGCGAGCATATCGCTGGTGCCGCCATGTTCCTGGCTAGCGATGATTCTGAATTTGTTACCGGTGAAGAGATAGTCGTCGATGGCGGACTCACCGCGGCAGGGCCAGAGCTGTCTCGAAAATTCCCTAAAACATCCGGCAGAAACTCCCATGTTGCCGGCGTCACAAAAGGCTCGACCGGTGAGCCACCTGAGATAAAGCGGTTCTAATCTACAAAAAAACATGGCGTCGTGTTGGCTACCAAGATGATTCCATCGCAGATAACCTTGCCGAAAGCTGCTTGCGTGAATATACCCATAAAGCGCGGAGACAGAGTAGGGCCACAGTATATGCTCCGCTGAATTCGTCTTGGTTGTCGACGATTAGCACTTAAATATCAGCATCAATGCGAACAGAGATCTAACGCACACTCTTATTAACAAGTGAAAAGATTTTCTCGACCACCCTACTCTCACTCGCCAATTACTAAAACACGTCTTTGTATTGTTGAAACGCGTCTTAATTTAACTTAGTCTATCTGTCCTCACCAAATTCGGCTCAGACATGGGAAAGCGGCAAGACAACCGTGACGAGAAGCGAAAGCTGATTGTCGATTCAGCACGGCGCTTGATGCAAGCGCGATCCACTTCCGATTTTTCGATGCGCACCCTCGCCGACGTTGCTGGCGTCAGCAGCGCAACCCCTTATAGTTTGTTTGGCTCTAAACAAGCCGTCATTGCCGCCGTCATGGATACTGACTTTGATAACTTCACGTCGGCACTGACAGCAAAACCCGCCGTTGGACTCGACATCTTTTTCCGCATGGTTGATGTGACCGTTGAGTTGTTTGCGGCCGACCCCGGCTACTACAAAAAAGGTGCACTTGCTATTCAGGCGGCGTCAGACAAGGCATTAGCATCACACTTCGGTTTGCCCCGGCATGGTTTGCTGCGGGATTTTATCCGTGATGCCATCCAACGCGGTGACATCAATCACCGCATCAATGCGGATTCTTTTGCACTTACCTTAGGACACCAGTTTTATGGCTGGATACAGGCATGGGCCAGCGGTGATATCGAACTTGGCGATCTTTCGAATCGGGCCAAATACGGCATGAGCATGGCCCTTGCTGCGGCAGCAACGGCTGACGTACGCGACGCACTAATGGTTCAGGTCCTCAGTTTTCAGGACGCGTTACCTGAGACCGGCGCGAGGACGGCCATACACGCCAGCACGAACAAAAACCTAGATAACAACAAGCATATAAAAGAGGCATTGGGATGAACACAGTACGCAAATCAATTTTTCCATCTGCACAAGATACCTGGGCGTCTATCGCTGCCCGTGAGTTAGACAGCACAAACACCGAAGAGAGCATCGCCAACCTGCAGAGCTGGAATCTGCATGTTTTTGCCCGGCCCCCTGCGCCTGCCGACTCGCCACGAGCAGGCAACCCTATATTGCCCAGTGATATTTTATTCATAGAGCCACCACTCGCCTGATGACTGGCGCAAAAATAATTGCCGTCAAGCTTAGCGCCGCCCACGAAGGTGATGCTGAGCTTATTGTGGATATTCGCTACAGCAACGGCGGTATCACGCAAGTGCCACTTGACCGTTATGCCAGTGAAGCACTAATGACAGCGTGCACCGCCGACACAGCCGATGATTTAATTGGGCATGGTTGGGAAAAAGTGCGGCACGCATTACAGGTTTCTTATAGCCGATATTGAAGTGGCCGGTTGGCCAGGAGTTTAATGATGGATTTAGTAATCAGAAACGGAAACATTGTTGATGGCAGCGGTTTGCCATCGTATTTAGGGGATATTGCGATCAATGATGGTCGCATTGTGAGAGTCGGCAATGTTGCTGATACGGGGACAACTGAAATTGATGCACGCGGTAAAATTGTGTCGCCAGGGTTCATCGATCCGCACACGCACTTTGATGCGCAGTTGTTGTGGGACGGTGCGGCCAAGCCGGCCATCGAGCATGGCGTCACGACGATTGTGCCCGGCAATTGTTCTCTGTCACTGGCACCGCTTAAAGCAGACCACCGTATGAAGTTGGTTGGCATGTTTAACCAAATCGAAGAGATGCCATTTAAAGCCTTCGAAGAAGGTGTTGTTTGGGATTGGGAAACCTTTGAAGAGTTTGTGACGCGTATTAAGAAAGACCTGACCATTAACGTCGCGCCATTAGTCGGCCACAGTGTCTTACGCCTGTGGGTCATGGGTAACGAATCGATGCATCGCACGGCCACAGCGCAAGAGACTCAAGCCATGCAAGCGCTTTTGAAAGAGTGCCTAGACGCAGGCGCGATCGGCCTTTCAACCAGCTTCATTGATATGGACGAAACACTTCAGCCAGTGCCGAGCCGCTATGCTGATGCGGCCGAACTTGATGCATTATGCGCTGTGTTGGGACAACACAATCGCATACTGCAAGCCGTTCATGAATTTTACGATAACGATATCACCGTGGCGCGAATTGATCAGTTAGCTGACATTAGCCGCAAACACAAAATCACCACCACGCTGTCGCCGTTGTTTGTCAATAATGACAACTTTGCCGGTGTCGATCAGGCCATCGCTCGAGTTGTAGAACAAAACGAAGCAGGGGCAAGAGTCTGGCCTCAGGTACAGACAAGGCCAATTGATATCAGCTTCACGTTCTCAGTGCCTAGCCTGCTGTTTATACGTCTACGTACTTGGTACGCCGTTATGCGTTTTGGCACGCCGGAGACCATCATGGCTGCGTTTCGCGATGAGGCACAACGAAAGCAATTGGTAGCGGAGGCCAGCAATATGATGGGTTTATGGCAGCGGTTAATCTTGCGTCAGGTCAAGACCGAAGCTAACCAGCAATATGTCGGCAAAAACTTGGCAGAGATTGCAGAGCTGCGTGGCACCGATGCTTTGAATGTAATGATTGATTTGTCCCTAGAGGAGGATCTCGATGCTCACTTCCTCTCTGCTGACATGGGCCACAACAACGACGAGAAGGTTGGTAGCTTGTTGCGCCATCCTCACGTGATGATTGGTGCCAGCGATGGTGGCGCTCACATCCTGTCATTTTCAACTTACGGCGACACAGGCTATTTGTTCAGCCGGTTTGTCAGGGATAACCACTCGATGTCGATTGAAGAGGCAGTCAAGAAGATCACGTCAGACACGGCGGACATCTGGGCGATTGCTGATCGTGGCCTGCTGAAGTCTGGCTATATCGCTGACGTGACCATTTTTGATGCGGATTTGATTGACCGCGGTCCTGAGTACTACGTGCAGGATGTACCCGGTGACGGTCATCGTTACGTGCGTGACAGCGTTGGTGTTGAGACGGTCATTATTGGCGGCGCCGTCGCTTACACGCAGCAAGGCGGCTACACCGATGAACGTCGCGGTGAAATCGTTGGCGGTCGACCATAAATGATTAATACGCGACGCATTGCCACCAATGGCATAGAACTGAATATTGCAGAAGCGGGTGAAGGTCCACTGGTTCTAATGCTGCATGGATTTCCAGAGTCCTGGTACTCTTGGCGGCATCAATTTAAACCCTTGGCCAACGCCGGTTACAAAGCGGTGGCACCTGATATGCGTGGCTACGGTGAGAGCGACAAGCCTAACGATATTACTGCCTATAATCAGGTTGAGGTGGTGAACGACATTATTGGCCTGATTGCCGCACTCGGTTATGAGACAGCCATCGTGATAGGCCATGATTGGGGCGCGCCCACCGCATGGAGTTGTGCGCTTCACCATCCCGACAAAGTCACCGCCGTCGGCGCTTTGTCCGTACCCTTCACGCCGCGAGGCGATGTTGCACCGCTGGCACAAATGCAGAAAATGTTCGAAGGCATGTTTTTCTATCAACTGTATTTTCAAGAACCGGGCGTTGCTGAGGCTGAACTTGAAGCGGATGTACGTGTTTCGTTGAAAAAGTTTTACCACATGGCATCCGGCGACTTTGACTTAACCACACTCACGCCACAGGGACCGGATTCAGATTTACTGTCTGCTCTGCCGGAGCCAGAAAAAATGGGTGCATGGTGCTCGAACGCTGATCTGGCCTTTTACACGGCTGAATTTGAGCGCAGTGGTTTTCGCGGACCCGTTAACTACTATCGTAATCATGATTTGACTTGGCAAAAGACAGCCGGCGCGCCGAACACTATTTCGCAACCGGCGATGTTCATGGCGGGCGACAAAGACGGTGTCATCATGATGGCGGCTGAAGCGTTGCAAGCCCTACCCGAACGTGTCCCTAATTTGCTACTCAACGAACTGATACCAGGCGCCGGTCACTGGACACAACAGGAAGCACCGGAGGCTGTGAACCGCGGCATTCTCAAATTTTTGGAGGCAGTCAAATAAATGAACAATACGAAACCAAAAGTTGTTGTCGTCGGCGCAGGCATTACCGGGCTTTGCACGGCACTAGCATTAGCCAAAGATGGCTTGCCAGTCACGATTTTAGAGCGCGATGCACCGCCACCAACCGGTGGTGCGGATCAAGCGTTCTTTGAATGGAACCGCCGCGGTGCGGCCCAGTTTCGTCATCCGCACGCATTCCTTGCGGTCATGAGCAACCTGCTACAAGAAAGTTTCCCCGGCTTGATGGAGGATTTTTTTGCCGCCGGTGCGCGCAAGGTTTCGTTTGAGGACATGCTGTCGCCTGAGATGGCAAAGAACTATCAGCCTGAACCCGGCGATGAAAAGATGTGGCTGTTGATGTGTCGCCGCGCGACGATGGAAACCGTTTTTCGTCGATACGCCGAAAATCAGGACCTGGTCACTATACAAAGCGATACGAACGTGACGGATCTACTACGACACCTAGAAGACGGACAGATTATTGTTGATGGCGTTACAGTTCAAAAAAGGGGTGAAGAGCCCGTCGACCTGCACTGCGAGGTGTTGATTGACGCGGCCGGCCGCAACAGCAAATTGAAGGCCTGGTTGCGCGAAGAAGGCGGTCAGATAGTGACGGAAGATGACGATGCAGAAATCGTCTATTTTACCCGCCACTACAAACTATTGCCCGGTGTTGAGGAGCCAGAGCGAGGCACGGGTAAAGATCGTTCCTCCGGTGACCTCGGCTACATCAAGTACGGCGTATTTCCCGGTGAGGGCGGACACTTTGCCATTATTGGCTGTCTGCACAACGACGAAACTGTGCTGCGCGAAGCAGTAAAAGAAAGCGATCAATTTGATCTGATCTGCCGCAACATTCCGGGGCTACAACCATGGATCGCACCCGATAAGGCTGAGGCCACAACAAGCTCATTTGGTTTTGGGGACATTCACGCTGTATGGCATAACTATGTCAATAATGATCAGCCGGTTGCACTAAACTATTTTGCGGTTGGTGATTCAGCCGTGCGCACCAATCCACTTTACGGCAGAGGCTGCAGCACGGGCATTATCCACGCCCACTTGCTTAGCAAAGTGCTGACGCAAGAGTCCGACCCGTTGTCACGCGCATTAAGGTTTCATCAAGAGACGGAGCAAGAGTTGCGCCCCATTTTTAAAGCCAGTTTGTCTGAAGACCGAAAAGCGATACTCAAAGCGAAGGCTGAGATTGCAGGCGAATCCGTTGAGAAAACCGACTCTTTCAAAGCATGGTTCCGTGTCGCCTTTGGCGATGCACTGGGTATGGCAGCGACAAAAAACATTAACGTGCTGCGCGGCGTGATGCGCACATTTAACCTGCTGGAGAAACCCGGTGAGTTCATGAAGGACTGGCGTATCGTGTTAACCACTTTTCGCTATATGTTGGCAGGCCGAACGACTAACGCGAATGCCCGCAAAGTCAGCGGTCCATCACGAGACGAAATGCTTAAAATCGTTGAGGACTACCGAGCGACGCAGCAGGATAAAGCAGCCTAGTTTATGTTTTGAGTCCGATTGCCAATCGTCATTTTAAATGTCGTTAGTTTTAACGTTGTATTATTTTTGCTATGCTTTTTTGCTAATAGCTATTTATCTTTTGAGAATATTTATGGAACTTGTAGAAGAATTTGTCTTTAATGCCAAACTAAAAGAAGCACTGCCGATTGGAGCAGGTCCTATCGGCACCCGCAATTACCTCGACATCATTAGCGGCGAAGTTGTGGGCGAAAGACTCAACGGCAAAGTGCTAGGCGGCGGTGAATGGGCGCTTATCGGTCCTGACGGCTTTTTGCGTGTGGATGTGCGCATGCAGGTTCAAACCGATGACGATGCTTTTCTGTATGTGCAGTACGTAGGACTTTTGGGCATGACCGACACGGTTCAAACAGCGCTTGCCAGCGGCACTGGAACTAACTTTGGCGATCAGTATTTCTATACTAATCCACGCATAGAAACTGGTGACGAGCGTTACGCTTGGCTTAACACTACCTTTTTTGTCGGTGAAGGTAGATTTCTTGAAGGCGGCGGCGTTGAATATCGCGTTTCTCGCGTAGCCTAAAAAAAATTCGGGTTGATCATTACATTGCACGCAAGCGACAAGGCCATCTAGCCCGGTATCTTTTAATTTACCGTGGCTACAAAACCACGGGTTTTTCTAGATATACCGTGGGAATTTCTTTACGCAGCATTAACATTGCCTTGAGGTTTTTGCTTAGCTGATTTAAACGCCAGATACCATTCAACTAAAATCAAGTTTGGCACCCAGGCAATCCAGGCGACTGTCGGATAAGAATCAACGAAATCAACACCAGCCACTGCGAAAAGACCAAGATAGACTCGCAGCATCACCGCACCAAAGGTCATTGAAAAGTTCCGCATCATCCACGCTTTATGTGATGCGATGTCGCCGCGACGAATACTCGCATAGGCCTGCCAGCCGCTGAACAGCCAAAGCACGGCAAGCATGCCAAAACCAAAGTGTGCCACCAAACCACCATCAGAATTTGGCGAAAGCACAAGACCACCCACACCACCGACCAGCACAAACGCCAGATAAATTCGGCCAAGCCAGCGATGAATATTGATATGGTCACGTCGTAGCTTGGACCAAAATTGAAATCCTCCGATGACGATGACGACGCCGCCACCGATCACGTGCATGGACGAAAATACAGGCCACTCTGCAAATCTGGCATGAGTATCCGGATCTCCCTGCATGCCAGCTTGAAAGGCAAACGCATATAAACCGATCGCCACACTGGATAAAATCATTAGCCAGAGAGAAATACGGCTTAGCCAGTTCGACCTCGGCTTGCTTGATTTAGCAGCATTCCCTTTTTCATTGTTACTTGCTTGGATGGTGTGTGTACTCATTATTTAGTGCCTGCTCTGTTTAACTCTTTTCTTTTCGTTCTCTTCTCTTCTTCGACTTCTCTGTTTCGGTCTTCTTTGCTTATTCAGCATCTTTACAGTGACAAGTTGTCTTTTTAGTGTTTAATTTTGACAATGTCAAGATTAAATTTATACTGTTCGCCCAAGTGGGGATCTCATGCAAGAATCAAAACAGACCTACCATCACGGATCATTGAGAAAGAGCCTGCTTGAGGCCGGCGAAAGCGTGCTCGTAGAGAAAGGCTTCAAGGGTTTTACGCTACGGGAGTGCGCTCGCAGAGCCGGTGTATCCCATGCGGCACCGAAACATCATTTTGGCGGGGTTACTGGTTTTCTGACGGAACTTGCTGCGATCGGTTTCGATCGATTAACAAAGGAACTCAAGTCTGGTATTGCCAAAGCAAAAGACCTTGATGGCGAGTTCATCGCGACAACACAGGCATATGCCAAGTTTGCGGAGCAATATCCTGAGCATTTCAGAATCATGTTTCGCGATGATCTGCTACAAGTCGAGTCGCAAATCCTTGTCTTGGCTTCGCGCAAAACATTCACAGAACTCACCAACGTGATCTTGAGACAACGAGGTGAGGCGGAAATAACCGTGGATGTGTTTAGCGACTTTCCGAAGTTCGAAGATCTTATCAATGACATTGTCATTGGCTGGTGTCATATCCATGGATTTGCTCATCTAATGCTTGAAAAGCAGCTCCCGATTGTCGGCAAAAATATGGAGAAACGCATCGTTAAAAGTTCTTCCACTCGGCTCGCACGGCTGATCCAAAATGATGCAGCAACAAGAAAGTCCGACTGAGTTAGTTTAGTACTATTGTTTAGAGATCAACATATGACAAGGGCTGCGGCAGCACACTACTGCTGCCGCGACGACAGGATAGGTACCCGTGCCCAACTTTACGCGCCGCATACCTAACCGCCCATCCGTCTATTAAATCGGTTCAGCAACCTTAATCATCAATTTGCCGAAATTCTCGCCGGTGAACAACATGCGGAATGCTTCAGGTGCATTTTCCAAGCCTTCGACAATTGATTCACGGTATTTTAAATCACCACTTTGAATCCATTCAGCCAGTGCTTTCGTTGCATCTTCAAACTCTTCAATCCATTCAGTAACAATAAAGAAACGAGATTCTGGTGGATGCTCCAGGGCACCTAACACCATTTCAGGTGTTTTAATCTGGTCTTCGCTCGTTGCGTTATAAGCCGAGATAAAACCGCAAACAGGTACTCGAGCACCTTTGTTTAGCAGCGGTGCGACAGCGTCAAGCACTTCCCCACCGACATTTTCAAAATAAACATCAACGCCATTCGGGCAGGCTGCGGCTAGTTTCTCAGCAAAATCGGCTTCCTTATAATCAATGCACACATCGAAGCCGAGCTCATTGACCACGTAATCACATTTCGCTTTACCGCCCGCAAGGCCCACTGCGCGACAGCCTTTAATCTTCGCAATCTGGCCAACAACCGAACCCACTGCACCGGATGCTGCTGAGACAACAACCGTCTCTCCGGGTTGCGGCTTGCCGAGTTTAAGCAGGCCAAAGTATGCCGTCTGGCCGGGCATGCCTGTCGTACCAACGGCTGTTGAAATGGGCGCAAGATTGGCGTCGACTTTAAACAGACGGTAATCGTCGGGTTTAGCAATGGCATGGGACTGCCAACCGTACATGCCACTGACAATGGTACCAACGGGATAGTCTGCATTGTTAGATTCAAGTACCTGACTGACAACACCGCCCGTGATGACTTCGCCAATTTCTAAAGGTTTGGCATAGGACTTACGGTCACTCATTCGGCCGCGCATATAGGGATCCAACGAAAGCCAGAGTGTGCCGAGTAACATTTCATTCTCACCGGGGCTGGCGACAGGTTCTGACTGAATTTCAAAATTATCATTGGTCGGCATGCCAACCGGTCTCGACTTCATTACGATCTTAGTGTTGGTAAAGTCTGTCATGTGGGTTCTCCAAATGGGTTGGGCTGCTAATAATATGATTACATTTTCATGTTTGATCTTTTTTTTCAGGTCTTCTTGTTCTTGTTCTTGTTCTTCTCGTTCGTCTCGTTCTTCTATTTCTCAACGTCCGGGTTAGCGTCTGCGACAAATATTGACACACGTAATTTTTTATCGGCCATGCTTTCAGGAAAATCAACGCCGCTCGTCAACCGAGTTTGAGGCAACAGGCGCTGCCCCGATGCTTTTTTTACCTGGTTCTCAAAGTCATCCCAAGAATAATCGAAACGATGCAGCATACCGACAATCCAACCGCCCGGGTTTAGTAACTGTGTGCAATATTGTATAAGCGCAGAAAAATCCTGACCACTGGTTTTATGTTTCGCATAGCGAGATTGATAAACTTTGGGTGGTGGATCCAATATGATGCCATCAAACTTCTTACCGGCCTTGATGGCTCTAGGCAGATGTTTATAAATATCTCCCCGCAAAAAATTTCTCGATTCAAACGCAATATCATTGGCCTGATAATTTTCTTCGATTCTAGGTAACAGCTCCTTTGATCGATCAAGATGAATAACTTCAGACGCTTTACCATAAGCAGAACTCAGACCTAAACTACCGGTGAAGGCAAATAGGTTTAAGACTTTACGATCGGCACTGTTTTCAATTAGCCAGTTGCGGGTATCGCGCGCATCAAGATACAAGCCGGCGTTGTGCGGCGTGTCTAGCTTCACTTTGAATTTCAAATTATGCTCATGACAGATGGCCACATCGCCCTCTCCATGAAGCTTATGGGTTCGCTCTTTTAGACTTAACCCTAGAGATTGATGCCCCTTAGCGATAATGTTTTTGAATGGAAATACATTCAATAGTGCCTGGGTTAGATCGGCTAATTCTTCTCGGATATCCGTTTTATAGTCAATAATCGCCGCATCATTGAACTTCTCTATCACTGTGCCTTTTGATCCTTCCTCGTAGCCATGAAACACGCGAAAGCAATCAATACTCGTATCTTGCCAAAGCGGTTTCCTTTTTGCCCACGCAGCATTAATCAACGCTTGCCAATTAACGGCCGTTGTTTCTTGTTCCATTACCTCTCCGACGATTGAAGTTTCGTTACTACAAATAAAATTTTTGCAAAGACATCAATTTAACGTTGATTGCTGTCTCTATTGAGTGGGGCTTGTTTCGCAAATAGGCATGTTAACCGCAAAGGTGACCGCGCACATACTTTGCGAACTCGAGTGTAAGCCATTGGGACAAAGTTCTGGTCATCTTTCTGGTCAGCGTTCTGGTCAAAGCTCTAGTCAGCGTTCAACTTACCTGAGTCGTTTACTCTTCACCCTGTTAACTCTCCTAACCCTTTCGGCCTTTTCAGCAACCCAAAATCAGGCAGTCATACCCCCATCAACGACAAACTCTGAACCACTGCAGTAGGTGCTCTCATCTGACGCGAGAAACAGCGCGAGATTAGCAACCTCCGAGGCGTCCGCATAGTGCCCCATTGGGATCTGCTGGCGTACATTCTCGTTGATACCTTTGCGGCTGAACTCATCAACCATCGCGGTTTCGATGATGCCAGGATGAATCGAGTTGACACGAATACCATGCGGTGACAACTCCTGAGCAGCACTCTTGGTCATGCCACGCACGGCCCATTTGCTTGCGCCGTAGGCAAAGGCGCCACCCGAGCCCCGCAAACCGGCAATAGATGAAATATTGATGATCGATCCTGACTTCTGGCGCGTCATAATGGCTGCAACAGCCTGCAGACCCAGAAAAACGCCGGTCTGGTTGATCGCGATGGTGCGATCCCAGAGTTCCCTTTCGGTATCGGCCATGCCCATCATGTGGAAGATACCTGCGTTGTTGATCAGCACATCCAGATGCGCATGTTCGTTTTCAATGCGCGCAACAATTGCGGCCCAGGCATCACTATCAGTGACGTCATGTTCAATGAAAGTAGCGCCAATCTTGGCGGCAGTCTCAATACCCTCGTCGACTAATACATCTGTCAGATAGACTTCGGCACCTTCAGCCCGAAACAGCTTACCCTCTGCAGCACCTTGACCCCGCGCCCCGCCGGTGATCAGTGCAACCTTGCCGTCTAGTCGTCCCATCGTTTGATGCCTTCTGTGATTTGGTTTTAAGGTTGCGACTAATAAGCCACATTTTTTCAAGGTCGGTCAAGCACCAAAAATCACCACAGATTCATTACATCCCGCAAACACTTGAGTCTGCCAAAATAAAACGGCGACGGCGGGTCAATCCAAACCAGCCTTTTTGTGGGGCATAAAACCCGAGCGCGAATCGCGGACACCCGTTCCCTGCCTGAGGCAAAGTAACAGGCGATTAGGCAATAAAGGGTGGTTGAAATCTCTCAAAAAGCAGCTGCGCAGCAAACAAAGACCGTAACAGGTAGCATCGACCTAAACGCCGTTGCCTATCCTTGTGTTCTCTAATTTGTTTCACTGCCTTTAGCGTTGCTGGGTAGGTTCAGATTTTAAATGGCTTTGAATAACAGCACCGAAAAGAGACTGTCTTTGTCGACCCAGCTGTCTGCCATTTGCCAGCCACATTGCCCGATCAGTTTCTCAAGGGCTTCGATCTCGAACTTTCGTGAATTTTCGGTATGGACAGTTTCACCCTGTCTGAAATCGAAGATTTTCCCTGATATTTCGACAGATTGGTCGCGCTCGCTGACCAGATGCATTTCTATTCTTGCATCATCATCGTTCCATCTTGCTTCATGGTTAAAAGAGTCGACATCAAAGTTGGCGTCCAACTCTCCATTTATGCGCCTCAGCAAATTGAGATTGAATTCAGAAGTAATGCCGGCCGAATCGTCGTACGCCGGAATCAGAATATTGGGATCCTTTTTTAAATCTGCACCCAGAACGAACTGTGCACCTGCACCTAAATCCTCACGCGCGCGCTGCATGAAGCCTGTGATTTCCGAGCTCTTCAGATTTCCGATGGTAGATCCGGGGAAGAACCCAACACGCGCACCCTTGATTGATTTTTCAGGTAATTCGACGGTAGACAAAAAATCGGCGACAACCGGCTCGATGTGCAAATCTGGATAATCTTCCTGCAGTGAAGCCGCGCTGGTTTGCAAAAATTCTGCAGAGATATCGACGGGTATGTAAGTAGTCAGTTCTTCAAGCGCATCGATGAGTATGCGCGTTTTGACCGAGGCACCCGCGCCATACTCAACAACTGTTGCGTGAGGGCCGACATGATCTGCGATTTCCGCTGCGTATTGGGACAAAATGCCTGTCTCCGTGCGGGTCGGGTAGTACTCTGGCAGCACGGTAATTTCTTCAAAAAGTTCGGAGCCCCGTTCATCGTAAAGCCATCGGCAAGGAATGGTTTTTTGAACCTGGGAAAGTCCATCAATCACGTCGTCTTCGAACGAGTTCTGAGAATCATTAGTCATTTCAAGCATTAATTAGGCTCGCCGCATCGGTCAAATAAAAAAACCAACGCATATAGGGGTTAATGTTTATGGGCACTGAGTTGCAGAGGCGGTGTTGGATGCAATCGTACAATCTGCGACGTATAGTCTACCGGAAATGAGCACCGCTCGAACCTTATACGCACATAAAGCAAAAGTGGGTTTGCTTTTGACGCTATTAAAATCAATCCGCGCATTATTTCGATGAGGGACGAATTGAACGGCCCACGTTTGCTTGCTTCTCAATTGTACATTGATTGTATCTTGATTGTATCTTGATTGTATCTCGGTTCAGCCGTGTACAGGCTTTCTTGCGAGACGACCAAACAGCACGCTTGCAATGAGTCCGAGAAATGCAAAGCAGGCCATTAGAAGGTAAAAGTCTTGATGACCTTCTACACCCGGCGAGCGGTCCAGAATCCAGCCTGACATAGGACCCATAAATATATCAGGTGTAAAACCAATGACAGACACCAACCCTGTTGCGGTACCTGTTTCGATGGCCGGCACGTGACCCTCCTCGAACATCGCAAAATAGATGCCACGCAGACCAAATACAGCAGCACTAGTGACAATCACATTCGCGAACAGTATCCAAATCTGAGACACATTCGGGGTGTCGAAGGAGAGAAAGCCAAAGCAAATTATCATCAGCGTAAAACATAGGGCCGTTGCTCGAGACGGCAAGATACGGTCCGCCAGAAGGCCAGCACCAACCGCCGCGACCGGACGAATCCAAACGCTATAGGCGGTCAATTCAGCGGCTTCAACTTCGTTCAAGCCATAAGCGGTGTAGGCGAACAGAGAATAATTGTCGATCCCCTTATATCCCACGTAGGCCGCTACAATAATGAGTGATTGTAACCAAACTGTTGGCAATCTCATGACATCGATCGTTCGTCTGACCAGACCGGGCCTGTTCGCAATAAAGTTTGCGTCTGCGAGGTCCACTGCCGGTTCGGGCACGCAAAGCCAAACCAAAGGTACTGCCAAAAATGTGAACGCGGTATAGCAATAGATCACATACTGAAGCGCCATAATCCGCTCAGCGTCAGTGGCGAGGGTCACATCGTCGGGGAAAAAACTACGTAAAACTAAAACCGCAACGACGCCGATTAATGCCGCGAATAATCCACGGCCACCATCTAATATTCCAAATGCGCGACCTTGCGCTGAGACGGCACCCCACTCGCGCGTGGCTCGGATCAGTGCACCCCAAAATAACAGGATGGTGGTAAAGCCCCAAAAGGCAAACAGTAGGTGCAGGTTCTGGTACGTTGGGATCTGCGCAAAATAGAGCCCTCCAAGCCCTGTCGCTAACAAAGAGGCGGCCAAAAGTTTACGGGCGGAAAACATATCGGCCAGTTGCCCGCCTGGAAAATAGGCCAGCATTGCAATGACGCCATACGAGGCTTGAACAAGCCCCAGTTGCATATTACTGAACTCAAAAACTTCTAAAAATGTCGGACGAAAGAATCGGGTCACGTGAAACGGCAGTGCGAATATAGCCTCCCCCGCAATAATGAGTGCGGTCATCGTCATCAAATGCGGGAAACCCGCATGATTGATGCCAAACGTTTGTTTTTCAGACCTACTCATAAAACTCTCTTTTACACGCTAATCAGTGTTTGGATAGCATACAGGATTGTATTCACTGTTGATGATGTCGCCCGGCTCGATTGCCGGCATGAATTTGTGGAACTCACCGGAGATCATGGTTGGACTGGAGACTAGACGCGCGCCGTCTTCAAAATAGGTCGTCGCCAATGCCATACGTGATTCGTTTGTCCTATTCGCCCCGGCGGTATGAAACGATAAGGTATGGTGAAAGCTGATCTCGCCCAAATCAAAGCGACCATCATCAACCGGAACATGATTGTCCGCGAAGATTTGGCCCAACTGCTTGTCATAGCTTGAGTCAAACTTGTTGAAAGGCAGGTCTTTAACAAGTTTGTAGGTATCTATGCCGGCCGCAAATGCAAGAGGCCCCATTTCGCTTGGAATGGTTTGCAGCGGAATCCAAGCGGTGCAGACATTTAGACTGTCGATTGGAAAGTGATGGTAGTCATAGTGCCAAGGTGTCCGGCCGCAGCCAGGCTCCTTCGATAACGCATTGTCGTGATACAGACGGACTGCTTGGACACCCAAGAGCTCGCTCGCAATTTGCGCGATGCGTTTGCTCAGAACAAAATGACGCACGAGTTCGTCGTGAAGCCACATCATCTCATCACTTCGGAAAGCCAAACCAGACTCGGTGCCCAAAGCATCAATAAGGATGCTGTTGATGCGTTGTCTGAGAAGTCTTAGATGCTCAGGGTCGATGACGTTTTTAAGTTTGATGTAACCATCCCTGCCAAATTGTTCGATCGAATCTGCAGACAATTTGTAGGGCACTGAAAGTGCATCCTGTATCTGCGCGAGTGTTGATTCGTCAATTTCAACAGGCGCTTGCAGACTCAAGGGCGCAGGCTTAACAGCTGGACCATTTTGATCATGTTCGTTCTCGGCAAGCGTCATATACCAATTCCACCATTGCTGGTTGTCTTGGTCCCACTGCGATGCAACGTCTTCGCTTTTCTGTTGAGCTTTGGACAAATAGTCGTACGACTCTGGTTTGGGCTGCGTGTTAGTAGGCTCTGTCACTCGTCTTGCATCCAAAAATTGAACTGGGACAAATCACTGCCAAACACGAGCACGTCAACAGATTGCTGAAAACGATAGGCACCTTGCTTCTTAGTGCTTGCCAAATATTGCCCCAGAGATCCGCTATTCAACATTTGATCCAACGATATAGAGTCATCAAACGCGCAGCGCTGTAGGTAGGATTCAAGCGCTTGACGATCATTTTCATCAATAACGGTTTCATAATTAAGCGTGCGGCTTTGTCTTTCAAAACCAACATTTTCAGCGGCTTGATCTACGTCTTCGGAGGCACTGAAACGCGTGCCCTTGCCACCGTGGATGCTTTCTAAGAAATGCTCATAGAAGCGAATATAGTGCCCACTGCGGTTGGATTGAGCCACGATACCGATGCCATCGGCGTTCATGGCATCTTTCACAATAGACATACATTCGCTCATCTCCTCGGCCGGCACGCAATAAAGTGCATGGGTTGCCCAACTGAGATCATAAGTGCTTGGCTTCGGCTGCCAATCTTGCAGTCTGCAGCAATAGTGATCGCGTTCTACAAAAGGTGCATTGAGCACGGCGGCCGCTTCCTCGATGGCAAAGATGCTGGGATCCAAAAGGTCGTAAAGCACTTGAATGGATTTACCTTCAGCGTTCATCAATTCGGGCAGCGTTGTATGTTCCATTAGCGCCGCCGGAAATTTACCACTGCCGCATGCTAGATCGGCCAATTGAAGAGCACCTGTTTGCTTCGACAAAGAGGCCAGCAAAGCAGGCCAATCGATTAGACCTGCCAAATGCCTGTAATCAACAGTCGCATAAGTGTAAAAGTTGTCCATGCCGTCACGACCGTCGGCGCTCCAGTGAGCGCAACTCCGATCAAAGGTGTCGGCATCTGTTGCGGCGGGGAGGGATCGACTCATGGTATTGCTCCAATTTGCTTGATTCTTAGTGTGATTCTTAGCGTCGTTATCAAAAATTAGTCCCTCTTAAAAAGTGACAAGGTCGACAATACCTCAGAAACCTTTTGAGAAACTCTGTTAGTGTACGCCATCGGTCGCACAAGCGATCCTATCTTTATGCATTAACGCTGATTGTTGAGGGTTTATTGGTTCCGCTATGAGTTTATATACGTCACATCAAAGCAAGATGATCGGGTCGATTGACCGCGCGGTAACAGATCTAGCGCAGATACAGCCTTTAAATAATAGTTATTACGCGCAATGCCTCGAAATTTTTGAAGCCAACAGCGATCAACGAGTTGGACTCTTGGGTTGGCTCGAAGCAAACGTCGTCGCCAAGATGTCGCAAGACGCCAATGCTATTTTGAGTGTTGGCTGTGGCACAGGTGCTTTTGACGAATGCATTTTACGTTATGCACGGGCACGGATGAACCAGGTTACATACCTGGGCATTGAGCCAAATGAAATATCGGCCGCTGACTTTTTAAAAACAATGAGCACGCAGACATCCGATCAAGTCGATGTTTCTGTACTCGTGCAAAAGTTTGGCGAGCAAGTTTTTGAAAACAAGTTCGACCTTATTCTCTTTGTGCAATCCATCTACTATTTGGAAGATCGAAATGACGCCATCGATGCTGCGCTGCATGCGCTTAAACCCGGCGGAGAATTGGTCATCGTGATCGCCCCTGACGAAGAACTGAATACGATTGCCAATCTTATGTGGCAAAGACAAATGGAGCAGAAAAGTTGGTTTAGCGATAACGTACGAGCCCACTTCGATGCGCGTGGATTGGATTATGGTGAAACGCGCGTTAGCGCTAACCTAAACGCGAACGAATGTTTCGGCGAATCAACTGAAGCAGGCCGAAACATCGTCGACTTCATCGTGCAAACCCGTGCAGATCAGTTACCAACGGGGTTGCGCAACGACATTTCCGAATTCTTAATGTCGATTAGCGAAGAGCAAGGCACGACGACATGTCTGCCGCATCCAGTCGATATTTTTCGATGCAAGAAACCCTAGGTAAGGTTTTTCAAAACATACTTTAATACTGTGACCTAAACGCGTTACCAACAACCAATTTATGGGTGTCATTAAAATCATCGCCCTACTTTTAAGTTGAGTCCTGTTGCGCATAGTTACAAGTAAGCGGGTTAGATAAGAGCATCACGGCTTGTAAAATCAAATTAGACAACAGGCGCCTTTACTCTGAAATGGATTTCCCCAATGATCGACCTTTATTTTTTTTCACTAGGAGCACCGCTTGTCTAAAGATTCTACTTCAACGCCCATCAACCCTCTGAGCGAACCCTGTGTAATGGTCATCTTCGGAGCCTCGGGAGACCTTACCAAACGACTACTCGTGCCGTCTCTGTATAACCTAGCCTGTGATGAACTCCTATCGCCGAACTTCGCCGTTCTGGGTACTGGCCGTAGTGAGATTAGCAACGACGAATTTCGTCAAAGTATGGCAAGTGAAGACAACGGTTTGCGTGCTTTTCATACCCGCAATACGTTCGATGAAGATGCCTGCGAGGAGCTGCTCTCGCGATTTTACTTTGAGCCGGCCAATATTGATTTAGAAGGTTTCACCAAACTCAAAGAAACCGTGTCGGAGCTCGATAAAAAATACCAGGCAGGCGGCAACGTTTTATTTTACTTCGCCATGGCGCCTCGGTTCTTTGGTTCTCTATGCGAGAACCTCCACAAAGCCGGATTTCAAGACGGTGAAGGTTGGAAACGTATCATCGTCGAAAAGCCCTTTGGCACGGACTTGCAGTCCGCCTTAGATTTAAATGCAGAGATATTAAAGTACTGGCGAGAAGATCAGATTTATCGCGTCGACCATTACCTCGGCAAAGAGACGGTACAAAACCTGCTCACATTCCGTTTTTCTAACGGTATGTTCGAGCCGCTATGGAACAAGCATCATATCGATAATATCCAGTTCAACGTTTGCGAATCCGTTGATGTGAAAGGTAGGGGTGGCTACTACGATCATTCCGGCGTGCTCAGAGACATGATGCAGAATCATATGTTCCAGATGCTTTCCTATATTTGCATGGAACCGCCCGGATCTTTTCACGCTGACGCAATACGAAATGAGAAAGCCAAGCTGCTCGAATCCGTTCGCATCTACGATGAGGCTGGTGTCGAAGAAAATGTGGTGCGCGGCCAGTACGGCCCGTCGTTTAACGATGCAGGTGATATCGACAAGCCGGGTTATCGCGATGAACAAGATGTGAACCCCGAATCGAAAACAGAGACCTTCGCGGCTGCAAAATTTCAGATCGATAATCTTCGCTGGCAAGGCGTGCCAATCTATCTGCGCTCAGGTAAAGCGCTTTGGAAGCGAGGCACTGAAATTGTCATCGAATTCAAAAAGCCACCTGAGAGCATGTTCAAAGGTACCGAAGTGACTCAGTTGACGTCGAATCGACTAGTGTTCCATATCCAACCCTATCAAGGCATAGAACTACTATTTCAGGCAAAGACGCCTGGCCCCACCGTGCAACTGCAAAGCGTCGATATGGCATTTGATTATGGTGACGTCTTCAACGCATCGCGTTATACCGGTTATGAAGTGATGATCTATGCTTGCTCGCGTGGCGATGCCACGCTGTTCTCGCGCGGTGACTTGGTAGAAGCTGCTTGGCGCATTGCGCAACCCTTGTTGGACTACTGGGCTAAGACACCAGCTGAAGATTTTCCTAACTACGCGCGTAATTCCTGGGGCCCTAAGTCCGCCTACGAATTGTTGGAAAAAGATGGTCGAAGCTGGTTCGAGGTTGTTACGCCAGATGTGCTTGAAGAGTTACCGATGTTCAAGGACGCTGACAGATTACTTCTCAGCGCCGTCATTCTTGCCATGCAATCGGTTAGTAAAGACGCCGGTGACGTGATAATCCAAAAGGGTGACACAACCGGGGAAATGTATTTTATCTGTCGCGGTGAAGTGCAAGTGCTTGATAGCAATAACGAGGTCGTAAGCGAGCTGAAGGAAGGTAATTTCTTTGGTGAAATTGGCCTGCTCATGTCGACCGAGCGAACCGCGACGGTGAAAGCGAAAACGTCCTGTGACTTATTCACACTCAGTAAACCCGTTTTCGGTCGCATATTGCGAGATCATCCCCAGTTTGCTGACAACATCATGCGGATTGCAAAAGAGCGATATGATCTTTCTGTGTCGATGACAGATCTGATCGAATAAATTGGTCACAGGTGCCCTGCCCGGGGCACCTGTATTCCGACATTACGCGCGCACGTCGCAAAACCGATGCACGCTTTGCGCTCGCCCCGAACTCAACCAGTGATGCGTCAACCGTCGATAAACAAATACGACGCTGCCATCAAAAACTGGCGCATCGAACTCGACGAGGCGTTCCCACTAAGTACTAATGAGATTGTGCAAACATATAAAGCCAAGATTCAATAATAAGTATTTTGTGGGAGTTGTTCGTATCGAGCACTTTCAGACATAACAGATCGGTCATCGGCTAGAGCGGCAATATCCATGCTTTACTCAGCAATTGACGGACTACTTCGTCACCGCATCTCTACGACCGGAGCGGAATTTTCGTTTTCGCTCCGCGTCTTTTTCAGCTTTAGCCTGCTTTTGCTGCGTAATGACGACTTCTTCCGCCTCGATCATCTCGGGTGTTTCCAACGTGATCCCACCTAGCATGCCCGCACGAAATTCATTCACCAGAATCGCCGAGGCTTTTTCCAAATCGACTCGCCCGCCCGCCACAAGGCAGCCGCGCCGCGCGCCCATTTGCTCGAAAAATTCAAGTTCAGTGTCAGGCACCGATGCCAAGTCGTAACGCTCTTTCAATACAGTCGGGTATTGTTTAATAAGGTAGTCAGCCAAGTAAAAAGCAACATCCTCAATCGCCATCGCCGTATCTTTGATCGCTCCCGAGGCGGCTAGGCGATAACCGCTATTTTCGTTATCAATCTTTGGCCACAACAGGCCTGGCGTATCCAACAGCACAATACCTTCAGCCAATTTGATACGTTGCTGCCCTTTCGTAATGGCAGGCTCATTACCCGTCTTGGCCGCCTTGCGACCCGCTAAAGCATTAATCAACGTTGATTTACCAACATTCGGCACACCCGCAACCATCACTAGCATATTAAGGTTTGCTTTCACCTTCGAAGGGACTAAAGCGCGGCACAATCGGATCAGCCTTTGCGCTTTATCCTGTTGGTCAAGGGTTGTCTGCAGCGTTTTAACCGAAGCGTCCTGCTCAAAATGTGCCTGCCAGTGCAAGGTGGCTTTGGGATCGGCCAGGTCCGACTTGCTCAAAATTTTAATGCACGGCTTGTTATGCCGCAGTTTCGCAATGGCAGGGTTCTGACTGCTGCCGGGCAAGCGCGCATCAAGCAATTCGATCACAAGATCAACATCCGGCAGGAGTGTCGTCATCTCGCGAATGGCCTTGTGCATGTGACCTGGGTACCAGTGAATTGCCATAATGGAAGTGCGCGCTAGTTATGTCTAATGAGATGGCAGAACAAAAAACCTATAATGCCCTGCGTTCGTGAATCAGTTGCTATACAGATATTCGATTGCATCATTCACAAACGTATAGCGGGGATGTTTATACCAACCGTAGAGCAAAGAGTTACGTGGCTCTTTGTGAATTTTTGTCTGAAAGACTTTTAGCTCGCCATTGTCTTCGCGGAGCCAAAAATCCACATCATAAAGTTTGTCTTTAATTCCGTCTACGTGGAAATCGGTGCAGGCAAAATAAACATCGTCGCCAATCTGCCTGACAGGATCGTGAATCTGAACAAAACGCAGTATCAGTGGTTCGCTGGTAACGTCATCAACAATGTTGAAAAGCCCATCATCGCCAACAACGTTTTCTATATGACGGTGCATCGCCGCCTTAATGTCTTGAGCATAAACAATTGAGTCCGCGTCAGTGACGCTTTCAGCCCGAGTTTGAACAACCCCACTGATCAACAGCAGGGCCAGAGACCTTGTTAAAATTAGTCTTAACAAGGCCTGATTCTTCAACTTACGAGGTCCCACAAGTGATACCACGCTTAACAACTAAAAAACTCAGTGATCTTTAGACGCAGCCGCTTTACCGCCGTGCTCCTTAGCCTCTGTAGCCGCTTTACCGCCATGCTCCTTCGCTTCTGTAGCCGCTTTACCGCCGTGCTCCTTAGCTTCTGTAGCCGCTTTACCGCCGTGCTCCTTAGCTTCTGTAGCCGCTTTACCGCCGTGCTCTTTACCGTGACCACTCGCCAATACGCTTGCGGGCAGTACAATCATCAAAAATACCAGTGCTAGATGTCTCATTTAAAACCCCGTGAAATTATAATTTTATTTATGTGTTGCGGACCTTTCCGCCCTGCTCGATAGCCCCATATTCATTATCATGCATTGTCGCTGAGACTGAGCGCCACGTTACGGCTTTTGAAAGGTTCAAGCAACAATTGCTTTGCCGACAGCGTGTCGCCTCTCCCGTCCGGCAGCCCTATCCGTTTTGTACGCAAAGC
>Ga0209502_10000475_pt1 | contig 43426 bp, 70 predicted proteins | sample ArcticOcean_MG_C_10_FD_187442 | JGI IMG/M metagenome (GOLD analysis project Ga0209502, IMG submission 187442) | Marine microbial communities from western Arctic Ocean - ArcticOcean_MG_CB11_90 (SPAdes) (version 2) | ecosystem: Environmental > Aquatic > Marine > Oceanic | place: Arctic Ocean... | reverse complement strand
CCAATCTTGAGTTCTTTTCAAGGTTTTTGTAGAACCACCTGGCTCGTTCCTAATAAAGATCCAATCGCCATTGGGCGGATCATAACTCGTTAACCCCTTAGGATTAACATTAGTTGTATACCATTCATTAAGAACTGTTTTAGTCGTTACACCACAGGCACTAAGACTGAGTAATAATATTAAAAGTCCAATTGAGTGTTTCATATTAAGAACATCCTGACACACAGATCATAAACTGTTGACCTGTTGCAATTATGTAAATGGTGTTGATGATGAGTGCTCCACCAAAGATTGTTAAAAACGACATAATGTTACCTTTCAAATACTAGTGACTTTTTAAACTTACTTCTATATACTATATTATATAGGTCAGTTTGTCAAGACTTTTTGGCGAAGTTCGTCTAAGTATTTTTGTGTTCCAAGTCGTTTGTTAAGTTGCTGACAGGTACGGGCCGCCAACTCAATGGTGGTCACCTTTGCCAGTATGTGGTTTGCCCAGGTATCAATAATCAAATAGTTACCGATATCATCGTCTAACATTCTATATCTCATATTAATATTTAGCAAACCGAAAGACCTCAATGTGCTACAGCGGGGCCTTGCTTATTTTTTGGTTGACACAGGAAACGAAAGACATTATAAAATAAATACTATTGTCCAACGTAGAAAGGGACCACACCAATTATGGAGAATCCAATGACATTACGAACAATTGATTTAAGCCTTGAACTAGGCCAAGAAATTCTTGTCGGCCAATCTAAAAAGCCTGCAAAGATTACAAAGATAGAATATCATGAAAAGTCAGGGGAGGTTGTATTAGGAACGACCCAAGGTACTAGAAAAGCTCTTACGTTTAGTCTGTCGCAAAATAATGACTCATTAGACCATAGTGAAGAGTGCATAGCGGATAAATATAGATAGCATGAAGATAACAGATATAGATGAATCATTGGAATTAGAATGGCAGGCTAGTAAAGAGCTTTGTCGTTCATCTCGTCCTAATAGTAAGTTAGGTGCAAGTGCCCTAGCGAGTTGTAAAAGTCAAGGCCTACGAACTAGGTCAGGACGGAAGAGCCATAAGATTAGTAAAAAATCAAGAGTCACCGTTGGCGGCAAGAAGATTAAAGGTAAAAAGTACGGCGGGCCGTTACCGGATTACAGTTAATCATGATATTAGATAGCTTCAGAGGCAAACTTCTAATAGCAAAACCAAATGTGATGAGGGATCCACACTTCGCTAAAAGTGTTGTGTACATCTACGAACAAACAGATAAAGTCTGTGTTGGCTTGGTACTAAACAAACCTAGTTATATGAACGTAGGTGACATTCAAACAATGCGAGGGGTCCACAACAGCGGGGCCGCAGGGCATTTGTATCGAGGCGGGCCTGTTAGTGAACAAAGTCTAATGTTATTACACACAGACGATTGGTATTCAACTAATACAATACAAGCAACACATGGCAATGCCATTAGCTCAGACGAATTGATGTTAGAGAAGATGGAACACAACAACATGCCTAAGTGTTGGAGATTGATGAGCGGAATGAGTACATGGTTAGTTCCACAGTTGCAAGCAGAAATATACAAACACAAAGCATGGTTAGTTGTTGAACCTAATCAAGAAATATTTTACAATTTTGATGAAGAAGACCAATGGCAAGCAGGAATCAATTTAGCCAGTTCAAGACTAATGGATCAACTGTTCTAATTAAATACAGTACATAGACAGAGGTGAAAGTAATGAAAAAATTATTAATAGTACTAAGTCTCGTAGTTATTTCTTTTGTAACAGTAAGTTCTAATGCAGGTTTATTAAGTGCATTAGCTCAAGAGAACAACCCCAACCCAGAGACTCCGCAAGCAACACCTGAAGGTCCACCTATTATGCAGTTGCCTTCTATGATCGATTGTAGTCATCCACGAACAATTGAATCAATAGTTGTAGGACAGTTCAAAGAACGTCCGCTTGTTAATGCTAATACAGTTATTAAACGTCCAGACGGAGTTATTATGCCAGCTGGAATGACATTATATGTTAATATAGAGACAGGAACATACTCATTAGTTGCTAAGTTCAAAGACATAGGCTTTTGGTGTATAATTAATAGTGGTGGCAATTTTCAGCCAGCAAGAGACGGCCAGGCTGTCAAAGAAAGCACTTGACCACTACTAAATAGTATGTTACACTAGTAACACTACGCACATACACATAGGAGAATATAATGAGTACAGTAGAATCAAAGCACGGTGCTGAAATTTTAAAGCAGACTCAGGCAATGGCAGAAATGTTTAAAGACATGATGCCAAAGATCAACACAAATAAGAACGGATATGAAATCCGTACAGATGTACTGAAACTTGCAAGTGTAGCAGTTTGGAAAGACTATTATGCTAAGTGGGATCAATTTGAAAAATCAATACCAGGTATTGAAAAGAGCCCAGCAAGGGTGGCGTTGAATATTGACGATGACGGCACACCTGTTGCTACAGTTACACTTCCAGGAGTTCCAGGTACAGACGAAGTACTTGAAGCGGCTGAGAAGTTTTACGCATTTATCAACGGCAAACCCAATAATAAATAATATAGTATAATGTATACCTGGGCATAGCCCTTATCAAAGAGTAAAGTGAGAGAAGCCCCAACATTGGAGACGGTGTTGGGGTTAAACTTTACAGTTTAATAGAGGAGTAAAGTAATGGATTCATTTTTGTTAGCAGGATTAAAGCGTTGGAAAACATCGCAACAAGCAAATTGTCGTTCCTATGCAGGCTTTTTAACACTCGAAGGCTTGTAATAAAAGATAAGTTTTATAGTCAGAAGCCCAAAGTAGTGAGTTTAAGATGATAAGTAATAGTGCATGTTTAAATGGATTAAAGAATTATTCAAAGGCTGGAATGAAGTACAGCAAGAGCTCAACGAAATGGGTATCTTTCACTCTGTAAATCTTTACGGCAACTATACACATGTTGACAAAGAACAATTTAAGAAGTATTTAGATGATAGAAATAACACCATTTCAAAAGACGATAGACAAACTAAAGGCTGAAGGCAAATACCGAGTCTTCAACGATATACTCCGTGAACGTGGACAGTTTCCTAATGCAATCTGGTATGGTCCTTACAATATTAAAAACATTGTTAATTGGTGTTCAAATGATTATTTAGGCATGGGACAGCAAAAAGTAGTATTAGATGCAATGCATACAGCACTAGATCAAACAGGTGCAGGTGCTGGCGGCACACGTAATATTGCAGGAACAAGTCATTACCATGTCGCATTAGAAATACAGTTGGCGAAGCTTCATAAGAAGCCAACCTCCTTACTATATACGTCCGCTTATGTTGCAAACGAATGGACGTTGGTCGCTCTTAAACAAATCATTCCCGACATTGTGTATTTTAGTGATAGTGCTAATCATGCTTCGCTAATTCAAGGCATAAGACACAGTGGTGCCGACAAAGTAATTTGGACGCACAATGATATGGAGGACCTCGAGCAGAAGCTAAAGAGCGTGTCAGGTACGCCTTGTATCGTATTTGAATCCGTGTATAGCATGGATGGGGACGTCTCGCCAATACTCGATGTTTGCAACTTAGCAGAAAAATATGGTGCAATGACATACATTGACGAAGTACATGCTGTAGGCCTTTATGGTGAGCATGGTGGAGGCAAGCTAGAAGAGCTTGGACTTCAAGACAGAGTTGATATTGTTAACGGCACACTAGGTAAAGCCTTTGGCGTACAGGGAGGATATATTGCGGGGGATGCAATCGTTATAGACGCTATCCGTTCTGTCGCTTCAGGCTTTATCTTTACAACAAGTTCTAGTCCAGTTATATGTGCAGGTGCATTGGCAAGTGTCAAGTACGTTATGGACCACAACGAATTACGCGAACAGCATCAATTACAAGCAAGTAAGCTAAAGAGAAAATTAGCACACTATGGAATAGAAATACACCCAGAGTCAAGTACTCATATTATTCCTGTTATGATAGGTGATCCTGTACGTTGTAAGAAACTCAGTGATGTTTTGTTAGAAGAACACGGCATTTACTGTCAACCAATTAACTATCCTACAGTAGCAGAAGGAACAGAGCGTTTGAGGTTTGCTCCTACGCCATTGCATACAGATGCAATGATATCTCAACTGGTGGATTCATTAAGGAAAGTATTAAATGAAAATTAGTATTAAAAAATATCTATGGATGGGATTAGGTTTCCTATCACTCGGCATGGCATACATTGGAATTATTGTTCCAGGCATACCGTTTTCGATCTTTCTTGTATTATCAGCATATTGTTTTGCTAAGAGTAGTCCAAGAATGCACAAGTGGTTATACAATCACAAATACTTTGGCCCGTTCCTAACGAACTGGGTACAAAAGAAAGTATTTCCAACTAAAGGCAAATATGCTATGGTTCTAGTAATGAGCTCTAGTTTGTTATTCTTTTGGTTTACAACCTATAATATTGCGGCAGTAGCATGGACAGGCGGTTCAATGGCATTGGTTGCTATTTGGGCTTGGAGATATCCAGGAAGCGTTAAAGAGCAAGAACGCAGAGTAAAAGCAGGCGAAAAGATAGCCTGGCTAAAATAAATCCACTTTAGAAGTTATGGCAGAGCCGTTTTTTTCAACAGCTCTGTCATTTTTTTTAAACTTCTTAGATTGTTTCATTCCCATATAATAGTTAGAAGGCTCATAGTCCCAACGCTTACCGTGATGTCCACGAACGTCAGCATATAACATTCTAAGTCTTACTATAGCTTTAACAATCGGATTAGAGTTTGTTTTCATAGTAGTAAAGTACTTTCAATATCTAGTTAGTTATATTGGTACTTATCATTTTCCGTTTAAAAAGTCGTTTTCGTCATCAGTGTAAGGCCACATTATTTTGTCCTATACATTTTATTTTTAAACTCTGATATTTCGTTTGCTTTTTCATACATACCTAAATGTCTAAGTTCTCTAATACTCATGCAATAGCTTCTGTATTCTAATGCTTTAATAATACGTTTCCACATGCTTAGTATTCCCTCGGATAAGTCATTAATGCTTTAGCTTCTTTGTGCATACCCATTCGAGTAAGTTCAGATGCCGCTCTAGCTCTACCAGCCGTCTCACCAAAAGCAATTAGTCCTACAAAGGCAACAGCCATTACTTTTCTAATTACACTACATACTTTGCATGTGTAGTTCCATGTTGTGTTTGAAATAGTTGCTACAGTCATTAGACCCATCCTTTTAAATTGTTGTTTACATTTGTATCTCTAGCGTCATGGAAAGTTCCATTTGCTATTGAAGTTATATCTGAACGTCCGATACCAATGTCTTTTAATTCATAATTTGAAAGTTTGGATAATTCTCTTTTAGTTAGCTGTATTGCCGCTTTTCTAGCACGGTTATGTTTTACTTCTTTGACCCAGTCCACTAATCCTTCGATTGCTTCTTGTAGCCAGTTTGATGCGAATAAAATTGCTTGTGTCATTAGTATTTTACTCCCATTCTTGGGCCAGCACCTTTATGTGCTAACATGTGTGCATAGGCATACTGCCAATCTTTTCCGTACTCTGTTTTGGCGTAGGTGAGCATCTCTTTTTCAAACTTCCCGGATGGAAGTAGGTTTCCAAGTGAACTCACAAGGCCAGTTATGTAGTGATACATATTCTTCTCCTAGTTAAGTTATGGATGCTTGAGGAAAGCAATACCCCGGAACTTCCCCGGCGGTGCAAATACCTTTGGTACTCGTCAATTGCGTTTTTAGGAGTGCTTTGTTACTCCCATAGTCTATCCTATGTGTCTATGTGTGTGAGTAAAAAAACATTGCATTTCTTTACTTCAACTGTATTTATATTATAGTACAGTCTTTCTGCCCTAAAGTCGAGTAATTTTTTGTAAAGGCTGTCATGCGTTTTGTGCATGGATTAAATCTCTTGACTTTAAGTAAAGAGTGTGTTACATTATAAATAATGTTAGGAACATTCTGTTCCGTTATTATGTGAGCGACAGGAGATAAGATGAAAAGTGTTGTATATGATAATTATATGCGTAGCACATACGGTGAACTTTCAAAGTGGCCAGTGTACGGCATGAAAGGTTTAATACCTCACTCAGAACCATTCAAAGAAACTAGACTACGATTTACACAAAATTACTTGCAACGACTATATGATATTTCCAAACGGATACTAAACAAATTGGAGAGATAGTGTTCAACGGCACTATCTTTTTTCTTGACTAACAGACCAAAAGAATGTATTATATAAGTATAACATTAACACCACAATTAAAGTAGGAAGGCTTACAACTTGAGAATGAAAATCATCACAGGAAATGCTAATCCGGACCTAGCACAAGCAATCGCAGAACACTGTTTTGCAACACTTGTGCCTGCGAAGGTAACTACGTTTGCGGACGGAGAGTCCAGCGTAGAATTCTTAGAAAATATTAGAGGCGAAGATGTGTTTATAATTCAAAGCACATGTACACCAGTTAATGATAGTGTAATGGAACTTATGATTATGATTGATGCGGCAAAGCGGTCAAGTGCCGCTCGTATTACAGCAGTCATTCCTTACTTTGGTTACGCAAGACAAGATCGTAAGAGTGCGTCACGTACTCCTATTACAGCAAAACTTGTCAGTAACTTATTAACAACATCAGGTGCAGATAGAATCCTTACAATGGATCTACACGCAGGACAGATACAGGGCTTCTTTGATATTCCTGTAGATGATCTAACAAGCCGTGTAGTATTTGCTAAAGACATTGGACGTAACGTTGACACAACAGAAGGCACAGTATTTGTATCGCCTGATGCAGGCGGTGTTGTTCGTGCTAGGAAGTTTGCAGACATGTTCCGCGGAGATATTGCTATTGTAGACAAACGCAGACCAGAAGCAGGTAAGTCAGAAGTCATGAACTTGATCGGCGATGTTAAAGGTAAACACGCTATTCTAGTTGATGATATTATTGACTCAGGTGGTACACTATGCAATGCGGCCAAAGCAATTATGGATGCTGGTGCAGTAAGTGTTAGAGCTTATATTACACACGGAGTACTAAGCGAAGAAGCATGTCAACGTGTCGAAAAAAGTGTACTAAATGAATTAGTAGTTACTGACACCATTCCTAATCGTTGTCCTAAGAACTGCAAAAAGACACGACAGGTTAGTGTTGCACCTTTGTTTGGTGAAGCAATACGTAGAGTAACTAACGAAGAATCAGTGAGTAGCTTATTTGTATGAATATAAAAATTGGTAAATTTCCTAAACATTATTTTTGGCATAGTTGGTTTGGTTACAGTCCTGAGCAACGTGTAAAGATTAAGATACACAAGTGGGACACTTGGAGCATGGACCACACCCTTGCTCCGATTATCTTACCTATGCTGGTGCAACTAAAATCCGCCAACCATGGCTATCCTGCAGACTTAACTGAAAAGAAGTGGAATAGTATTATGGACGAAATGATTTGGGCATTTGAACAAAAGTGCCGCGATGATTGGGAAAGTGATTACTACGAATATAGAGAACTAGGTCTAGAAGAAGAAGGCAAAGCCGATGATCTTTTTGGGTGGAAACTTGTATGGGAAGACCGCGAAGGACAGAAAGCACATCAAAAGCGTATGACAAACGGATTTAAACTATTTGGAAAATATTATGAAAATCTTTGGGATTAGTATATTAGTGCTATTTTTAAACGGGTGTGCAACAGCAGTCGCAATAGTAGATGTAACAGCTAGTACAGCAATTTATGCAGGCAAGACTGTAGTTAATACAGTTGATGCTATAACACCAGATATTGTAAACTGAAGCTAGTCTATGTTTTCAATGTGTTTGATGTACTCAGTCATTGAATGATCACCAAAGCTATCTATCTTACCTTGCTTTAGGCCCATCCATATACCACGCCACTTGTCTTTGCACAACTGCCAACCTGTAGGACTTCTATAGTTGCCGTATGCATTTAGATAATGCTCAGTGCCATGATGTACAAACCCCATAATCCAAAGCGGAACAGTGGTGACAATGTCATTGTTGTTCTTCCAACGATGATGTGTTACACCTAAGCTCTTAACATAACCTCTCCAACCAACACGTGGTGAACCAAATGTATACAGTTCAACTGGATTGTTTAGTTCTTCATTATGTAAACAACGACTTGACATAATAGTCGCCATTGCCGCTCCTAAGCTATGTCCACAAAACCAAAGTGTCTTACCTAAGTTTGCTTTGCGATTGATGTCTTCGCATATATCTGGCCATAGTTCGTCTACTTCATCTTTGAACCCTTGATGCACTCTACTAATAGTTTCTGCCATTACTGGTAGTGCTTTTAAGTCTGCACTAATATCATTAAACTCTGTAGGCTCTGTACCTCTACAAGCTATTACCAGATCTTCCTTGTTCATGAACCGATATGCTTGTGCCCCTTCTTTGTTATAAAACTCTGTTGTTGTAAAGCCTAACCGTTTTGCTTGACTTCTTGCTTTCTTTTCGCTATAATAAGCAATACTAGCAAGTTGAGCAAACAGTAAGGATCTTTCTTTGAAACCCATCTTTGTTATTGACATAATTGCTTCCCTCCGTTATAGTAATATTTATAACGTATTGTGACTAAATACCATATAAGGATGTAACATAATGAAAAAAGCTACTAGATCAATACTCGAAGAACTTAATAATCTGAACTTCAATCGGAATAAAACACATTTGATTGAAACTACAGGTGTTAATCTTGTTGAAAGTGCCGCTAACCTATTTGAACAAATAGCTGAACACTATTCACCAGAAGAAACTTTAGAGCTTGAACGTAGATTTATTAACAGTATTAAGAGTGCAGATCCTCGCAAATTCAAACGCGGTGTACAAAAAATTAATGAGAGCAGAAAAAATGATTCTTAAAGAAGGTGGAAACATATTCAAAGACGAGCAAGGCACGCCAGTAACAACACGCATCAGTAGAAATGATGTTGATCCAACACTTGCATGGTTAGAAAAGGTTACAGGATTAAACCATGTGGATAACAAACTTGGTAGTACAGGTATTAAAGATTCAAGTGGTGACTTAGATGTTGCAATTGATTCGAGCAAAGTAGACAAGCAAGAGTTATTTGATAAACTTAATGCATGGAAAATGAAAAACCATCCAGACGATACTACTAGGCAGTGGGTAGCCAAGTCAGGTATTAGTGTACATTTTAAAACTCCAATCAACGGAAATCCTAACAATGGTTATGTACAAACAGATTTAATGTTTGGTAATCCAGAAGCAATGAAGTTTGCATTTAAAGGCACTGGTGACGGAACAGTATACAAAGGTGCCCACAGAGCTATTATGATTGCTAGTATGGCAAAAGCAAGAGGTATGAAATGGTCTCCAGGTAAAGGATTACTTGATAGAGAAACAAACGATCTTGTTGCTAGTGCTCCGGATGAAGTTGCAGTAGCATTATTAGGACAAGGTGCTAACCGTGCTGACATGGATAGTGTTGAAAAAATAGTTAAGAAGATTAGAAACAGTCCAGACTATGATGCACTAACAGCAGATGCGTTTGCAAACTTTGAAAAACAAGGATTACCTTTACCAGAGTCACGTGGTATGATAACAGGTATGATACAAGCTAAACAAAGAGTTGATGAAAAGAATATGTTTGGTAAAGCATTAGATACTTTTGGAGCTGGCTTTAAAGTTGCCCAGGGCGGACCGCAAAGTTTTAGTAAAATGAAAAAGATTTATAAAGATGCTGGTGGAGGTAAAACTACATTTGGTCAAGTTAGCGACATAGGCACAAGGGTAGGACAGAGAATCACAGGTGATACTGTTACTGTTAAAGGTCAGAAGCAAGGCAAACAAGTATTTAAAACTATTGCGGCAACCGATGTTGAGAAATATACAAAAGCAAATTGGAAAGTAGTTCCTAAGAATGCAATTATAATATATCATCCTAACGATCCTAAAAGAGAAAAACAAATTTCAAAGAAAGATTATGCTAAGAAGGGCTGGGACAAGTCAGGTTGGGTTATAAAAAATGAATCTCAAAATAATGAAAGCATTATTAGAGAAGCATCAAGGATTGACCATGCAGAAGATTTAGCTTACCTACAAGGTTCACAAGGAGCAATAAGAGCATTACAAAGTTTACGCAACATGGCAAAAGGTGGACAAGGAAACGTTACACTTAAATGGGACGGATCTCCTGCAGTTGTGTTTGGCCGCAATGACAATGGTGAATTTGTATTCACAGACAAAAGCGGATTTGTTAAGTCAAAAGGAGTTGGTAGAACAACTAGCCCAGACGCACTTAAACAAGAACTTCTTATGCGAAGTGGCGGAATAAACAAAGAAGATCCAAAGCGTATAGCATTTGCAGATAGTATGGCACAGGCATTTGGTGTGTTTGAAAAGGCAGTACCAAAAGACTATAGAGGTTATTTTAAAGGTGACTTGTTATATTATAACACTCCACCAGTAATAGATAAGAACTTTGTATTCAAACCGCAACTTGTAGAGTATGCTGTAGATGTTGCAAGTGACCTAGGCAAGAAGATTGCTAAATCAAGTGCTGGTGTAGTTGTACACAGAATGGTAGACCCAGACGGTGGCGAACATCCACTTAAAGACTTAGATATATTTCAAGGCAATCAGTTATTAGTTGTACCGCCTGTGACTATTGAACAACCTGCACAAGTTCCTAACGAAGAACTTGCTAGGTTAGAACAGATCATTAAGAAAGACTCAGCAGACCTTGACAGTTTACTAGACGAAAATAAACTTAGACAAATGAAAATGACAGACTTTCCTAAGATTATTTACAAGTACATGAACAGCAAAGTAGATACAGGACTCGATAACTTAGGGAAAGACTTTGTTAAATGGTTAAGTACTAGAAACGATATTAGCAGAGTTAAACAACAAAAGATTATTGATTATATCAAACAGAACATGAATGCTTGGACATCGTTGTTTGAAGTTATTACAGGCATAATGAAAGCAAAAGATAGTATAATTGCTGACTTAGATAAAAACCCAAATGCGGTTAAAGCTAAGACAGATGGTAAAGAAGGCGGCGAAGGGTATGTGTTAGCTCATCCTGAAGGCGATATCAAATTAGTTAACAGAGCGGTGTTTACTGCCGCCAATAGAGCAGTAGAGAGATAGGAGAAAAACTATGAAAATGAAAGACCTTAACGAAAAGTACGGCGATGATGACTTTGGCATTCGCGATGTAGGACGTGAGTTAGATAACGATGATGCAGGAATGTCTGACAGAAATTACACAGACCCTCCAGCTAATCAATTAAAGAAGATTCTAAATATTGGATCGCAACAAACAATCAAAACAGTAGATGGCACAGATGTTGAAATGTCAGATCAACAAGCGACATTGCTTCTTGGTATGGTAGATAGCTCTAAGCCAGGTAGTATTGCTAGGATGTTCAAACCTGATGCAGTTGATAGAATGGGTGCAGTAATAATGGACTCGGGTAAATTGCAAAAATTATTATCAATAAAAAGTTCTGATGAAATGAAAAACGCAATGGCTAACATGGCTAACCTTTCAAGTACAGATAAAAGACCAGACGGCGGCAGAAGTAACTACTAATGGATTTCATTAAAGAACTTCACGAAGCAAGACTGACTAGGCAAGGTGGTGCATTAAAGTCACTCACCTATACCGACTGTTGCGAGCGAGCATATTTAACTATGCTTATCATGGAAGTTCTTAGGAAGTTTCCAAACATGGCGGCATACTCACATGGGTATGCTAAGAAGACAGCAGGACATGACAACTATACTCATTTTAGAATGTCAGGTACTGACTTATACAACTTTATCTACTTTATTGTAGGTGATAAAGATGCACTAGATAAATTAAAAGATCCAGGCTCGGCAAGTGTGATGCGTAAAAATACACAGTTTCCGTTAATGGCTTTTAATAGATATGTTTCTAAACTGAAGCTAGGCGGTGTAGGTAATTCACAACAAGATCAACAAACTTTTATTAATATTGAATCTGCTCTAAAGATTACTAACAGTGATTACAAAGCTGTTAGAAGAAACCTTTTTAGTTTTTCATCCCTATCATCAAATAGTAAAAAACAGTTGGTCACAAGATTATTACTTGCGGCTCGTGCTAAATTAAGAAACAGTGATATTATACAATACTTAGAAGAACTTTCAGCAGAAAGAGATCTTGAAGTATACAGAGTTAATGATCCAGAACCAAAAGTAAGTATTCCGGATATTGCAGTAACAAGTCAAGACATGGCAGGCTACTTACGACTAGTAGGAGCTAAGAATTTAATGCTAACAAAGAAATTTTTAGAACTTGCTAAAGATGGTAAGAGTATACCTGCGAATGTGCTACAAGCATACATTCCAGCTATTATTATACTAGATAATATAGCAAAAGGTGGTGCAGGGTTTGTACAACAGCTAAGAGCTTTAGAAAATCGGGCTCAAAAGAGCCGAAAGTAGCCCTTTTTTTCACTTATAGGTAAATACTTATAACAACTTCGTAGAGTAACGAAGATGTGTCATTAGAGAACATTATAGGAGAATAAAATGGCCGGACAAACTAAAATAAATCCAGTAGTAGGAAACTACATTGGTGAAATCAGAAACATTGGTAAAGAAGTTACAATGATCGCAGTAGACTGGGATGTTGATGCAGATGCATCAAGACTAGCTATGGAAGCAGTACAAAACACAATTATGGTAAGAGCAAATATCTTAATGGCAGGCGCTGTTTATGATACAGGCACAAAGCAAGACTTTATGCTTGAAGGCGACTTTAGTAATGCAACAGGTTACGTATCAGCAGACGGTACTGTAACAGGTACATTTGTACAAGCACTAGTAGAAGACATTATCAACTTAGGTACAGTTGATAGCGTTAACTTTGCGTCAGGTACAGTAGCGGCAGTAGCCAAAACAACTTTAAAATTTGCTTAATAGCTAATTTACAAGTAATACTAAAAAGGCTCAGTTTATACTGGGCCTTTTTTTATGTCTGATAAGTAGTTATATGAAAGTATATTCACTCATTGACATCAGCGAAACAAAGCAACGTAGAAACAATAGTACAGATCCTATTGCAATTGGCCAACAAGCTAACTGGATGACATTTGTACAAACTATGATGTTAAGAACAAATATATTCTGTGAGGCTCCTAAAGCTACAGAATACACAGCCACAGAATTTAACAAGTTTGGCTTTGGAACTGCCTATACTGGTAAGCATAAAGTATGGGAAGTTGATTGTATAACAGACGAGTATCAATACTTTCCACCAACAAATGCCCTTGAAGATGATTTTGATTTAGTACCAGTTGTAGGCGGACTTAATGAGTCTATCAAGATAAATAACAATGTGTTTAGAACAACACTTGAGGCACGTAATATTATATTCAAGGCAGAATAACTTAATTTAGGCAAACTTAGAGTTTACTAATACCCTTTGAGCAAGGGACATAATGGAGAATATAATATGGCAAAAACTAAAGCCACAAACTTAGAACGTGAAAACTTAGAAGCACATGTTGATATGTGTGAACAAAGATACCAAAATTTAGAATCACGTTTAGATAAAATTGAAGCTAAAGTTGAGCATATACATGCTGATATCACTCACGGCAACAAGTCGTTAACTAAAGTAATCATTGGCGCCACAGGAACTATTGTTGCAGGACTACTAAGTACCATCGTAGTTCTTCTTGTTAACTTTTCATAATCAAATTATATAAATACTGTTATGTTAATAACAGAGATCACATCGTCTGACCTAAGCGAAAAGCAAATTTGGGGACGGACTGGTAAAAAATTAGTAAGAAAGTATCGTTGTGCAAGTGGACAGCGTACAGGACGCATTGTCTCAAAGATAGCACAATGTTTTGCCGCACCAAACATTAAAAAGAAAATATCAATGAAGCGTACACGAGCTAGGCTTGGCGCAAGAATGATGCGTAAGGCTAAGAGAACTAAGCGTATCAATCCAGCTTCAATTGCATTAAAAAGATTGAATAAGAGAAGTAGATGATTATTGCGGACATTATCATAGAAGGTGCTGTTACTACTTTTGGTCGAAGTAAAGGCAAAGTAACACGTAAGTATCGTTGTACAAGCGGTACACGTAAAGGACGTATTGTTGCTAAAGCTACAACATGTAATGCTCCTATTAATGTCAAAGCTAAATTAACTATGAAACGGACTAGAGCTAGAAAATCTCCAATGATTGGAATTAAAACTAAATTCCAAAAGAGAATGGGAGCTCAATCTAAACGTATTGCAAACCTAAACAAAACTAGAATGAAGCCAACAAAGCGTTCAACAGCAAAGCGTAAAAGGATGAGCAAATGAGAATTAATGAATTTAAAGTAGATGAAAGACAAAAGTTAAAAGAAATGTATCCTCATCTAACCGAAGAGCAATTAGACGAGATACTACCAGCTTTAGTTGCTGGAGCAAGAACTGTTGGCATGGGGGCTATCAAAGGTGCTAAGATGATAGGCCAAGGTGTTAAGACAGGAGCCAATATTGTTAAGAAAGGTGTTAACGTAGCCAAGCAAGGTGTTAACGTAGCCAAGCAAGGTGTTAATGCTGTTAAGAATACAGTACAGATGGGCAAGGATGCTATAAACCAATTAAAGGGTGGCGGCGCACAAGGCGGTATAGATAATGGACAAGCAGTAGACGATGTAGCAATGCAAGATCCAAAAGTTATGCAACAGCAAAAGAAAACTTTACAAGCACAATTAAAAGCACAACAAAAAAGTCATAAAGATACTACACTACAGTTGAAACAACAGATTGCTAGTATAAAATGAAAATAAACGAACTCATACACACATTTACAATTCAAGCCACTAACGAAGAGCGAGCGGTGTTAAAGAAATGTAATCATGTTAGATCATTAGACAGTTATTCAGAAAGGGATCGATTCATAATCGAGGCCTTGATACGTAAAGCATTAGTAAGTAAGCTAATACAAGATGGAACTGTAATGGTCGTAGCGAATGAGTTTTGATAAACAATTAGCAGTAGAATTAGAAGAAATTGTAGTACATGGGCTTGCCCAAGTAGCAATTCCTTATGAAAAAGGCAATAGTATACGTATTAAGAACATTGTTATACGTAAACATAGGAATGGTTATCGTATCTTTGACATAAGTACTAATAAGCACGTAGTTACTACATTTACTAAGGCCGCGGCACTTGCTATAGCGAAGATTACAGCAGAAACCGGAGATAATAGTAGTGTTAGAGATATTATAAGATTAGACAACACAGTATCTAAACACTATATGGACGCACTATTTGCAAAAAGATCAATAGAGGTCGGTAAGGATATACAAAGGATAGAATCATCAGAAGTGAAATTTGACATAGCAACAGACAAAGCATGGTCTTCACTTGCACAGATAGAAACTTACATCTTTGATAAATAAATACATAATGACAAAGGAACAAAACTATGCTTATTAACGAATTTTCAAAGCCAGTCACAGTTAAATCAATAAACGAGAACTTGGCTAAAAAATATGGTAAAACAATCAATGTAGATAAATTTACCACAGAGCAACTAGAAGATGCTCGTAACAGACTTAGAACAACTTTATCACAAGTTGAAACTAACGAAAGTTTTGATGCTGTTCATACTAGCGAAACATATCAGAAGAATAAAATGTTCCTTGAACTTCTGAACACAGCAATATCAGAGCGTCAAGAAATTGAAGAAGCACAAAGTCCAGCACAAAAGGCCGCGTTTGCAAAAATGTTAGCTAAGAAGTCAGGCAAGAAATCAACAGGTAAAGATACTAAAGACAAGAAGCCAAAAGACGGTAAGATGCCAATGGATGACAATGGCACACCAGGTGACAAGTCAGACGATAAGCCAGCTTTCCTTAAGAAGAAAAAAGTTAAAGAAGGCGCTGAAGAACAGGCAACATTAGTTATGGCCGCAAAGGACATGGTTGATAGAATTACAGGCTGGATGGAAGACACAGCAGAAATGCAAACAGAAAGCATGTTAGAATTAGGCGATAAGATTAGAGATGAACTAGGGGTTGACCAAAGTGAAACATTTATTAACACAGTTAAGCCAGCACTAGGATCATTATTTACATCATTAGAGAGCACACGAGATTCCCTTACAAGTGGCGTAGCTATTTTAACAGGCGAAGGTGCACCTAGCACAATGGGCGATGAAGTACCTGCAGACGATATGGATATGGAGCCAACAGTCGACGCAGATGCAGAAGCAGAAGCCCCTGAAGGCGATGATGAGTTTGCGGCGGCAGACGCATCGGTAGGCGGTGATGAACCAGACGATAGAGGCAAACGAGAAAGCATTGAGCTTTCAAAGCGTTTAGGTTTGCTATTAGCAGATTCGAAAAAAAAAGACTAACCTTTACTGAAACAGTATCAGATATTCTATCACAAGTAATACATCTAAAAGCACAACAAGGCGCAACTAGAATTGGGTGGGATGACCTTAATAAGTATCTTGCCAACGCAGGCGGCGAACAATATAGTAGAGACAGCTTCGTCGTTGCATACAATAACGATCAACGCTTACAAAACTTAGTTAATAACTTTGATGAAGCTGGTATAGTATTAGCTGGCGGCGAAGCACCTCAATCAGAACCAGAAGACAAAACTGTAGATAATATGGCTGATAGAGCTACAGCCAACGCAATGAATTAAATCCAAATAAACACTTGACTTCTTAATATTTTTGTTATATAATACATATAATAGGAGTTAAGAATGAGTCTTTTAAAAAAAGTTAACGATATAGAATTGTATATGACCCAGAATCAACATTGGGTTGTAAGTGCAATTTATCCACATTACCAAGAAATGGAAAGTTTGTTTGACTTTACATCTTCTGATATCTCTAATGGTACTTGTACAGTTAACGGCATACAGAAACCTTTAGAATATGATGAGTGGAACAAACAACGAACTAATTACAAAACTTGGTTGCTTGATTGTTTTAAACAAGTTGACCTTCCTATTACACAAATAACAGAACGTACTGAAGGACAGGAATCAAAAGCCTGGACTATTAATTACTTTCCAGATGGTTGGCAAGCAGGACACTTTCATTCAACAGATAGAGTGTCTCAACAGAACAAACGTTTTGCATCTAGTGTAATGCTGTTTGATCATATAACTCCTTCAAAGACAAACCAGTTTAACGGTTGTATGTATACAATTATGCAAAACCAATTTGGTTATACATATGATCACAAGTTCCATCCTACTCCAGGTAGAGTAGTTGTTATGGACGACAGGGTATGGCATGGTGCTTATCCAACTGAAGATAATAGACGTTGTTTAGTATGGGATTTTGACATTGATTAGAGTAGGTGTACGTGGTAGTAAGTTAGCGTTAGCATATGCTGACAAGGCAATAAAAGCCATTGGACAAGGCACAATAGAAATAATACAAACAGCTGGAGATCTTAATCCTGATACTCCTATACACGAGATAGGTGGCAAGGGTGTGTTCTGTAGTGCTATTGAATATGCACTAGCACAAGGACTTATTGATGTTGCTATACACAGTTTAAAAGATATGCCAGGTGACGTCGAACATCCTCACTTACATGTATGTGCAGTGTTAGAACGTAACAGACCAAGTGATGTATTGATTGGTAAAGTGTTTGATGGTTTTGTAATAGGTACAAGTAGTCCAAGACGCAAAGCACAACTAGAACAACTATACTCTGGAGTCAATGTACAAATTAAACCTATACGTGGTAATATTGATACAAGACTTGCAAAGTTAGACGCAGGAGAATATGATGCTCTAATACTAGCAGAAGCAGGATTAGATGCGTTAGGTATAAAAAGAGACTACGAACGTTTACCTATTGTGCCAGCAATTGGACAAGGCATCATTGCATTACAAACACGCAAAGACGACACAGAAACAAATGCTATTGTTAGCAAGGCAAACCACAAACTTACATATCAACAGGCACAATTAGAAAGAGCGTTACTAAAAGGAATAAGTGGCGATTGTACTACGAGAGTTGCAGGACATGCAACAGGTAGTAACCCAATCAAACTAGAAGCAGTTTACTACACGGAGAACCAATGAGTTTAATAATAAAGAAGTACGATTATCAACCAATATCACGTAAACAAGTAGAAGGTAAACGCAAGTACATGACACCCGATGGAGGTGCTGTGGCTAGTGTTACAACTATCCTTGATGCTACAAGTGATAAGACAGGACTTATTGCATGGCGTAAACGTGTAGGTGAAACTAAAGCACGAGAAATTACAACTGAAGCCGCAGGTGTTGGTACACGTATGCACAAGTACTTGGAAGACTATGTAGAGACAGGTGTAATGCCTACTCCGGGTAGTAACCCATTTGCTAAGAAAGCACACACAATGGCACAGCAAGTCTTAGAACACGCAATGGGCGATGTAGATGAGATATGGGGTAGCGAAGTTGCTCTTTATGTTCCGCAGATGTATGCAGGAACAACTGACCTAGTAGGACAGTACAAAGGCCAACCCTGCATTATGGACTTTAAGCAAACCAACAAGCCCAAGAAGCTAGAGTATGTACAAAACTACTTCTTACAACTAGTAGCATATGCCGAAGCACACAACGAAATCTACGGCACTAACATACGTGAAGGACATATCTTTATGTGTAGTCGCGGAGATGACGGCATGGAACTTGGTGGTGAAACATATCAACAGTTTGATGTATGGCCACATGAATACGACGAATGGCGCAACGAATGGTACAATCGTGTATACACTTATTACGAGAAACACAATGCTTGAACAACAGGCAACGACTTGAACTTTAGGCATAAATATAATAAATTAAGGAGCAACTAATGGCAGTCGTACAAATTTCGAGAATCCAAGTTAGACGTGGTAAGGGCACAAACGGTATTCCACAGTTAGCTGGAGGAGAATTTGGCTGGGCAGTAGACAATCGTACATTGCATATCGGTAACGGTAGTGTAGCAGAAGGTTCACCAGCTGTAGGTAACACAAAAATTATTACAGAGCATGATGATCTATTTACTCTAGCAAATACGTATACATACTTAAATGGCATAACTGTACAAACAGGTGCAAATGCTACTTCTCCTATCACAAGAACATTACAATCTAGACTAGATGAGATTGTTAACATTAAGTCTTTTGGTGCAACAGGTGACGGTGCAACAGACGAAACAGTAGCAATCCAAAGAGCAATTGATCAACTTTATATTAACAGTTCAACTAAAGGAACTGAACAGAGTCGTGTAAAATTACACTTTCCAGCAGGACTTTATAAAGTATCAGCTACAATTTATATTCCACCTTACTGTACAATTCATGGTGATGGTGTTGATAAAACTAAATTTAATATGACTGGCGATACTCCAGTGTTCCAAACTGTAAACAGTACAAGTACACCAGGAAATTATGCAAACGATAGTACAAGCACAACATTAAATCAAGCAAGTAATATCGCTATTGAAGGTATTACTATACAAACAGTATCAACAACAAATCCTGCAATTAGATTACAAAGTTGTAAAAGTAGTAACTTTAGATCAATCAAAATTACAGGGCCTTGGACTACAGGAACAGCCGTTACTACAGCAAACGCAGGAATGGAATTAGAATCATTAAGTACGTTAGTAAGCACACAAGACAACAAGTTTGATCACATCATGGTTATGGGATTGAGTGTTGCTATTGCTAGTGATGATGATATTTACAATAACCATTTTAATTGTTGTAACTTTGAAAATTTAGGTAATGGTGTACTATTTGGAGAAGGCACAGCATTAGGTGCTCAAGGACAAGTAACAGCACCTTGTAAGAATACATTTAGCCATAGTACTTTTAAAAACGTTGATAAAGAAGCTATTGTTATTACACAAGGTGTAAACAACACAAGCTCACACAATACTTTTGAAGGTGTAGGCAACGTTGGCGGCAATGAAGGTAATGCACAATATAGTATTATACATTTTAACAAAGCAGGCAACTCTAGTGTAGAAGATTACTTTGCTAGAACTGCCGACCTTGGTTACAATCAAACATATATCTCAACATACAAATATGTATCAGAGATTAAAGGCAAAGTAAATGCTACACTTGGCGGCCTTAATAGTCTAGAAGTACAAGAGGCATCCTCGCCCACTTACTTCTTTAGATTACCAGGTGACTACAGTCGAACATATATTTTAGAATACAATTATTCGAGTGCTGTTGCAAATGCACAACGTAGTGGTAAAATGGTAATCATGCTAGATACTAGTACAAATTCGTTATTATTTGAAGATGAATTTGATTATCAGGGTGACAGTAACTACGAAAATGCATTAACCTTTACTGCCGCAACTGTTAACACAGATGGCAATTTAGGGGTTGACACAGTCATAGTTTCTATGTTAAACTCTATTAGTAATGATCAAGGTGAGTTTAACTACAAAATTAAAGTTCGAAGTTAATGTATGAATTAAAATTTGAAGACAAAGTAAAAGTCTGGAAAGACTTAAGAGAGGACCTAGAAACTTCGTCCAAACCTTTTTACTTATTAAGCAAATTTATTAAGAACCTTCCAAGAAGTACACGCAAACAGAATCCATGGGATCCTGAGAGTGTAATACTTCCTTGGCACTTGATAGAAAACAACTCTTTTACTGAGTATGAAATTGCACTATTATCTGCCTATACTTTACAGTTAACAGATCGTTTTAGTGACGCAAAAGTAGAGATACATATCAGTAAGGACATAGACAAAGAAGTAAACATGTACCTAGTGTATTTGGACGGAAGTATTGTTTTAGGATATAACGAAGAAGTATCATCAATTAACTCAATACCGCAAAGCATTGTATCACAAAAGGTGATCCAACTGCCTCCGTTACACTAAATATTTTTAAATCAAAGGAAGTGAAGTAAATGAAAGCAAACCTAAATATTTTAAAACGCAACGGAGAAACAATGCCGTTGGATGTCCAAAAAATCCATAAAGTAGTAAATTTTGCATGTGAAGGACTAGCAGGTGTTAGTAGTAGTTTAATCCAAATGAATGCAGGTATTCAGTTTGCTGACAACATGACAACTGTTGATATTCAAGACTTGTTAGTTAGATCAGCTAATGATCTAATCTCGTTAGAAAATCCAAACTATCAGTATGCGGCGGCACGTTTGTTGTTATACGGAGTGTATAAAGATGTTTACGGTCAATTTGAAAAAGCTTCACTTAGAAACATGATTGATAAGAATATTGAACGTGGTGTATATGATAGTGCCATACTTGAATCTTATACTGACGATGAGTTTGCTTCATTAGATTCTTATATTAAACACAAGCGAGATGAGAACTTTACCTATGCAGGCTTGCGACAAGTAGTTGACAAGTATCTTGTTCAAGATAGAAGTAACGGAGAGTTGTTTGAAACTCCGCAACATATGTATATGATGATTGCGGCAACACTATTTGCTAACTATCCTAAAGAGGATAGAATGTATTATGTAAGGAGATATTATGATGCGACCTCACTATTTAAAATCAATATCCCAACGCCCGTTATGGCAGGCGTCAGGACCCCTGTCAGGCAGTTTGCAAGTTGTGTTCTTGTTGACAGCGACGACACTCTTGATAGCATCTTTGCCAGCGATATGTCTATTGGACGCTATACGGCGCAAAGGGCAGGCATCGGAATCAATGCCGGACGTATCAGAGGAGTCAACAGCAAAATCCGAGGAGGAGAAGTTGCACACACAGGTGTAGTTCCGTTCCTAAAAAAGTTCGAAGCAACTGTAAGATGTTGTACACAGAATGGTGTACGTGGCGGAAGTGCTACTACGCATTTTCCTTTTTGGCATCAAGAGATTGAAGACATCCTTGTACTTAAAAATAACAAAGGTACCGAAGACAATCGTGTACGTAAGTTAGATTATTCTATTCAGCTTAATAAAACTATGTATGAAAGATTGTTAACCAGTGGCAACATTACTCTTTTCTCGCCACATGACGTGCCAGGACTATACGAAGCATATTTTGGTGACCCACTAGTGTTTCAAGAGATGTATGAAATGTACGAGCGTAAGACAAGCATTAAGAAAAAAACTATTTCTGCAATGGATTTGTTTAGTGCATTAATTAAAGAACGTGCTGAAACAGGACGTATCTATATTATGAATGTTGATCACTGTAACACACACAGTTCATTCAAAGACAAAGTATACATGAGTAACTTGTGTCAAGAGATTACATTACCAACTAAGCCACTTAATCATATTGATGACGAAGAAGGCGAGATTGCATTATGTATTCTTAGTGCGATTAACGTAGGTATAATCAAAGACCTAGATGATTTAGAAGAACTGTGTGAACTAGCAGTAAGAGCATTAGAAGAAATTATTGATTATCAAAAGTATCCAATTAAAGCCGCAGAGAAGTCAACTAAAGCAAGACGTAGTTTAGGTATAGGATACATTGGCCTTGCACATTATCTTGCCAAGCATCAATTAGCATATAGTGATAAAAGAGCTTGGAAAAAAGTACACGACCTATCAGAAGCATTTCAATACTATTTGCTTAAAGCAAGTAACAAACTTGCACAAGAGCGTGGTGCATGTGAATACTTCCACCGTACTAAATACAGTGATGGCATCATGCCAATTGATACTTACAAAAAAGAAGTTGATGAGCTAGGGGAGTTTAAATTAAAATATGATTGGGTTAGTCTACGTAAGAGCATTAGAGAACACGGTCTCAGGCACAGCACTTTGTCCGCACAAATGCCTTCGGAGAGCAGTTCCGTTGTGTCGAACGCTACCAATGGAATTGAACCACCTAGGGGATACTTGTCCGTTAAGAAGTCAAAGAAAGGGCCTCTTAAGCAAGTTGTTCCGCAATATGCTACCTTAAAGCAACACTATACATTACTATGGGATATGCCTAGCAACGAAGGTTATATTAATATCGTAGCAGTAATGCAAAAGTTCTTTGATCAAGCGATTAGCGGTAACTGGAGTTACAATCCTACACACTTTGAGAACAACGAAGTTCCAATGAGTGTAATGATTGGTGATTTGCTTAATACATATAAGTATGGATGGAAAACTAGTTACTATCAGAACACTTATGACTATAAGACTGATGGCGAAATAGCATTTGACGATGCAAAACAACCTCTAGCTAGAGACGAGTTTGCAGGATCAGATGACGAATATGAAGAGCATTGTGAGGCATGTGCAATTTAAAGGTTGACATGCTGTTATAATGAAGTTATAATAGTAGGACGTTACGAGACATAAAGGAAGAGAAATGGCGAAAACAGTTTTTAATCAAGAGAAGGTAGACTTTACAAAGAGTACAATGTTCTTTGGACCTGATCAAAACACACAGAGATATGATGTGTTTAAATTTCCAGAGTTTGATAAACTTAATCAAACTATGCTTGGGTACTTTTGGAGAGCAGAAGAAGTAAGTTTACAGAAAGATCGAGCTGACTTTGCAAACTTTCGACCAGAACAAAAACATATTTTTACAAGTAACTTAAAGTATCAAACATTGTTAGATAGTGTACAAGGACGTGGACCTAGTCTAGCATTTTTACCTTATGTATCACTTCCTGAACTAGAAGGATGTATTGTTACTTGGGACTTCTTTGAAACAATTCATTCACGTAGCTATACACATATTATGAAGAACGTGTATTCTAATCCAAGTGAAGTGTTTGACACTATCTTAGATGACAAAGAAATTCTAAAACGTGCAACAGCAGTTACTAAAAACTATGATGCATTTACAGAAGCGGCAGATGCTTGGTTCCATCGAGGCGAAGGCACTCTGCGAAATGTTAAGAAGTTAATGTTCTTAGCAATGATGAATGTAAACATTTTGGAAGGCTTGCGTTTTTACGTTAGCTTTGCATGTACGTTTGCATTCGCTGAGTCAAAAGTAATGGAAGGGTCTGCAAAGATTATTTCGCTTATTGCTAGAGACGAAGCAACACACTTAAACCTATCTACACAAATTCTCAAGCATTGGCTTAAAGGTAACGATGATCCAGAAATGGCAAGCGTTGCTAAAGAGTGCGAAGCAGAGATTGAAGAGATGTGGCGTACATGTGTTGAAGAAGAAAAAGCATGGGCAGACTATTTGTTTAAGGACGGTGCTATTATTGGACTTAACGAAGAGTTGTTATATCATTATGTAGAATATATTGCTAACCGTAGACTTAAAGCACTTGGTTACAAACCTATATATGATCGCCCGCTTAATACTAACCCACTACCTTGGACACAACATTGGTTGAGTTCGTCAGGATTACAAGTGGCTCCACAAGAGACTGAAGTAGAGTCATATATCATTGGCGGGATCAAACAAGACGTAGACAAGGATTCACTGAAAGGATTCAGTCTATGAACCAACAAGAAGTACTTGTGTACAGTAAACCTAACTGTCCTTCATGTTTAAAAGCAAAAGCCTTACTCGACAATATGCATATTACTTACAAGACATTAACACTTGGAACTGATATTCAACCAAGCGAGATGCTAGAGTCTTTTGCACAAAAAGGATTACCACAACCAAAAACTGCTCCGCAAATCTTTATAGGGGATCAACTTATTGGAGGCTATGAAGCATTAGTCAGTTATGTTGATAACACGGGATGGAACGGCACAGGATCGAGCTTAGGATAAAATATGTTATTAGAAACTACATATAAAGATGGCGACACAATCAGTTTTAAAACTGTAGCAGGAGAAGAAGTGATTGCTCGCTTAGTTAAAAAAGAAACAGATTCAATGAAGGTTAAGAAGCCTATGGCTCTTACTATGACTAAAGACGGTATTGGCATGGTGCCATTTACTTTTACAGTGGGTCGCGATAGTGATTTAGAAATTAATCTATCAACTATTGTGTTTATTGCTAAGACCGAAAAGGGAATGGCAGACCAATACATTGAATCAACAACATCAATCAAACTAGTTTAAAGGAGAAACAAACTATGACAATACATGAAGAAATCGTTGCACAATTTGAAGCGTACCTAGCAGAGAATGAAAAATTTGAAGGCGGTACAAAGGCCGCGGCCGCAAGAGCTCGTAAAGCACTTGGCGATCTAGGCAAGCTAACTAAAGCAAAACGTGCTGAAATCCAAGACAAAAAGAACAATATGTAATAAATATTACAGGGCGTAGAAGTAATTTTTACGCCCTGTATTTAATGAAGGGCGACAAATGAAACAGGGCAAATTAAAATGGTACAATCATGTGAAAGGATACGGATTTATTTCACGTGAAGAAGGTCAATCAGATATATTCGTACACATTTCAGAGTTCCGTAAAGCAGGCGTAAAGAAAGTTGTTGAAGGTATGGTCATTGACTATGAACTCGACGACCATAATGGAAAGCCTGTTGCAATTGATATAGCAATCATTCACACACCAGAGAAGTAAAGGATAGTCCATAGTATGGAAAGTTTAATAATACTATATGGACTGTTTGTAAAACATGCTATTGCCGATTTGGCAATGCAATCGTTTAGAAAAACTCCCGGAGATAAAGCTAACCTTAGAAGTCCTAAAGGTTATATCCATGCGGGCGATCATGCAGTACTTACTTTTATAGTTATAGCTCTTTTAACTAATCATGTTGTTATGTCAATCGTAATTGCATTGTTAGATTATGTACTTCATTTTATTATTGATCACTTTAAAACAAAATTAATTCAAAAGTACAAATGGACAAATACTGATAACAAATATTGGATAGCACAGACAACCGATCAAATATTACATTATACTTGTTATCTTTTTTACATTCTTCTCTTGACATCCACACAATAAGAGTGTATAAATATACTTACAATGTTGAAGCAATTCAAACACTGGACAGGACCCGGGGGCGGTACCCGGCAACTCCACCATAAACACATTGCACAATTAGTGTGCTTATGATGGGGTTGAAATAGGATCGACTGACGGTTAATAGAATATGTGGAGTTGTCCGGATGTAAGCTCGGTTAACGCGAACGAACTTTATAATTGCAAAAGCAACTGTAAACAATGGCGAATTTAATTTTGTGGACTTCGGTGCATTAAACAAATTTGCCGCAACTGAGGATTTTGCCCTAGCGGCATAATCGCTCGGGGTTGGCGACTTACCTAGCAACAGAAAAGTCGCACTCTTATCCCCCAAAACATAAATACATCGTGCCACAAAGCACACCCTCTTAATATAGTTTACATAACTATATGTTGTAAGACAAAGGACTTGTTTTGCAAACTTTTATATAATAGGAAAAATAATGAAAAAAACTTTACTAATGGTCGCTATTGCGACTATGTTGAGTTCGACTGCTTTTGCAGAAGATTTCGACAACACTGCGATTAAGATGACCGCAGTTACTGATGACTATTCAATTAGCATCAAGTCACCAAAAACAGGTGCAACTGAGTTTGCAGTAGCTGGCGAAGTGTCATCACTAGATGCTACAGTAAAATGGAAACGTAACGGCGCTGTAGACGACTTTGCTTTAAAACTAGGCAAAGAAATGAATGTTCCAGCAACTCCGTTATATGCAGGTGCATCAGCAGAATTTAGCTTTGGTGATAGCTTTACAGCAGACACCCGTACAATGGATCTTTCACCGTACGTAGGTGTAACGCACACCATGGGCAAACTAACACCATTTGCAGAACTAGGTTATGCATGGCAGTCAACTCAAAATGATATTGTAGACTTTGATCGCGACTCTTCATATGTTGAAGTTGGCGCATCGTATGCTTTATCAGAAGCAGTTAGTGCAAAATTAACTGTTACAGAAGCACGTGACATCAATTTTAAAAACCCAGGCGATAGAAACGCTGAAGTAGGTTTAACGTTTAAGTTCTAATTACTAAGTTATAAAATTAAATTAAGGGTCCTTAGGGGCTCTTTTTTTATGGCTGAAGTTCAATAAATACACATATAACAGGAGATGTGTAAATGTCAAAAGAAGATAACACAGGTAAGATGGAAGTATCATTACGTGTACTAGGCAATGAACTGGTAGGACTAAAGATGACTGTAGATGACTTTAAGATTAAATGGTTAATTTACGGAGTAATCACTTTAGTAGCACTAGGTTGGGCCGCAAGTAGTTTTGGCCCTTCATTGTTTGAAATGGTTGGATCGAGTGACTAATGTGGCAACGGTTTCGCAAATGGTTAAACATAGACCATATTGTGGATCTAGCTGTCGATCTGTTCTTAATACTGTTTGACGTACTATCTTCGCCTATACTAATTGTAATGAGATTATTACGTTGGACTGTAGGCAAGTTTATGTTAGACGGATTAAAGGGCAAAATAAAAAGATTAATACATTGGACAACGGGTAAACATCCGTTAGTGCAAATTTGGATTTGGACCATTACAGTATGTATGGTTGGAATGATCCTTGTATTGATGTGGGTCTTCGGACAAGCATTCGGAGAATTCGTAACAGAAACATGGGGGAAATAAATGTACGAGTATAAATGTAAAATTTTAAGAGTAGTGGACGGAGATACCGTTGATGTAGATATTGATCTAGGCTTTGGAATGTGGATGCACAAAGAACGTGTTCGCATGATGGGTATAGATACACCAGAATCAAGAACACGCGATAAAGTGGAGAAAGCCTTTGGACTTGCAAGCAAAGAAAGACTTAAAGAACTCTTACCAATTGGATCAATCCAAGTCCTTAAAACGGAAATTGACAGAAGCGGAGAAGATTCAAGAGGAAAATTCGGACGTGTACTCGGAGACTTTCTTACCGATGACGAAAGAAGATGCACTGCTATTCTTGTTGAAGAGGGACATGCTGTAGCATACTTTGGAGGTTCAAAAGACGATGTTGATGCACAACATATGGCAAATAGAACAAGATTGCTTGAAAATGGCACTATGACCCAAGCAGTTTATGACGCCGCAGTTGAAAAAATGAAATAATTTACCAAAATAGGTTGACTTTTAGTTCTAAGAGTGTATAGTGTAGCTATATGTTTAAATTAGATAAACTAGAAACAATAAAAAGGGCTCTTGCGAGCTCTTTTTTCTTAACAAAGGAGACCAATATGGTAACATCAAATACAACTGGATCTAAATACTTTAAAGCTGGATCACAGAATCAACAAATCCTAGCTAACTACTGGGGAACTGGTAAAACTTTCACATTAGAAGGTTTGAAAGAAAAAATGGATATTGCTAGTCCAGGTGCTAGAATTTCTGAAATCAGAGATGCAGGTTTTAACGTAAAAACTAAAACAGCAGAAACTGGTTACCAAGGTAGACCAACTCTTGAGTACACAATCTCAAGAAGAAGAGTAACTGCCTAATTAAGTTACCAAAATAGGTTGACTTTTGCGCCTTGCCGTGCTATTATATATAAACAATAAGGCAACGAATAGGCGCAAAATATGACAATGAGTTTAGTACGTGGTATGACTTCGCTCAATACCAAAAAACGCAAGACTTCTAAGATGACTGCCAGTAGGTTAGATAAACTACAAAAAGATCATCGTGAACACAACAAACATATGAAACGTATTCATGCACACACTAATGTCATGACGTTTGACGAGTACGTAGAATATGTAAGTGGCAACTTCAAACCTAAGACAACAACTAAAGCTAAAGAATGGAAGTACGAACTTCCTATACGTGAGACAAAAGAGTATCCTAGTGTAGGTAATGGAGTTGGTGTTGGCTTAGTAAAAGAAGCACTGAGGTATACAGGAGAACGTAGGCTTGTAGGTATTGCAACTATGCACAAGAGTAATATGGTTCCTGTGTTTGCTGACGATGACGATAAAGACGGTTCAAGACAAGCAACAGAGATTGCTCAAATGAGGCGGAACTAAAGTGCATACTAAAGTATATGCAAATTAACTTTAAATATTAGATGAGGCAAAATATTATGAAATCAACTATTATATGGACATTAGCTGTTATGAGCATTTCGACCGCTTTCGCCCAAACACAAGCAAGTACTTTTATAAAGCCAGTTCAAGGCGAACTGTTTACAGAAGAAAGACAACCAGAATTATACTGTTTAGCACAAAACATTTACTTTGAAGCTAAGTCGGAACCACTAGCAGGGCAGTATGCAGTAGCTGATGTAGTTCTTAATAGAGTAAATGACACTCGTTATCCTAATACAATATGTGAAGTTGTTCAAGAAGGACCAATTAAAGAAAGTTGGAAAACAAAACAAGATACTACTCTATCTGACGATGAACGCATTTATTATCCAAGAAAGAATAGGTGTCAATTCAGCTGGTACTGTGATGGAAAAGCTGACAACGTTAGAGATAGTGATGCTTGGAGAATTGCACAAGAGGTTGCATTTAGAATTGTAGAAGAAAACCGTATGCGAGGTATCACTGAAGGTGCCACACATTATCATGCAGACTATGTTAGTCCTAAGTGGGCAAGTAAGATTCAACTAGTCGGTAGCATATCAACACACATTTTTTATCGCTGGCAATAAAAGGAGTACACCCAATGTATGCATTGGTTCCAATGACTCGGGAAGAGATCATTTCAAATCTACTTCCCCAAACTATCACTAACTTAAAACAAGAACTACATAGTAGAATCTATCCTTGCAAACGAGACTTAGACAAAGGAAGACCTTTCCAAATTGCAAAAGAAGCATGGGAGTATGCATTAGCAGATGCTACAGAATGGAACGGTGGCCAGTGGGTAGGACACGGAAACAATCCTGAAGATGTAAGAGTTGGGGACAAGAAGTACGATGTAAAAGGACTAGGTGGCAAGTGGACTACTACTAGCGGAGAAGCTAGTGTAAAGCAAACTCTAAGTGCCTCAGCACGTATTGACGAGAGCTTCTTAGAAGAAAATAGTAGTATGTTATGGGACGGTGTTGTTAGTCCTTGGATGCAAAAAGTTAATAACGGTGGCGAATACTTTGTAACAATCTTTTGGCGTAACAAAGAAACACTGTCTATTCGACTAGTAATGTTTCGACTTGAAAAGAACAACTTTCCTGTGTATAATGCAGAAGGTTGTGAATTTAATAAGAGTAAAACACAAATGCTTATCAACAACATTGTTGATCCTGAGCAAGCTAAATTATACATACTCCGTAGCAAGCACCGTATGGAGATGCGAATAAAAGGCAAGTACTTTAATGAACATCCTGATAGGTATTTGGATGTCTACGATTTTGGACAAACTGGTTAACCAAAACAGGTTGACCTTTTGTTTAATTGGTGCTATTATATAAAGACAATGCAAAATAAACTAACTGCACAGAAAGAGGCGAAAATGAAAGGCATTTTAAAAATAGGCGTAACACTCGGACTTATCGGTATGCTTGGAGCATGTTCCGGTAGGTATGTAGAAATCGCAGAACGTGATACATATGCACAACCTAAATGGTATGCTAACTGTGTCGAATCAGGTTATGAAGGCTGGTTTTGGTGGAAAGAAGAATATGCATATGCATGTGGAGCAGGCGAAAGTATTTTCCAACAAGCGGCTGAAGAGCAGATGTATGCGATCGCAATGAATAACTTTGCGAAACGTATTAACAGTGAAGTGAATTCAGAAACTAAGTTAGAGTTCAATGACAACAATGGTTCAGAGTCTAGAAAGACTAAAACTGTAATCAGTTATGTTGTTAAGAACACAACTATCCGCGAACATATTGCAAAAGAAACTGGAACATTTAAGTATCAGAACAAGCAATTTACGTTTGTTAAACTTAGAATGAACAAGCAAATCTTTGATGCACTTGTAGCGGAGGCGAAAAATGCAAAAGTTATCGCACAAAACAACAATTAGATCTATTGTGATGGTTGGAGCAGTGCTGGCGTTGTCGGCTTGCTCTACTAAACCTATGCCAACTATGGCACAGTTTGAACCACAGTATTGCCATACTAAAAGTAAGCATACTTTACAAAATGGTGACACAGCAAGTAGCAGGGTCGATGTAAATTGTACAGATGATCCTAAAGATAAACATTTTCTAGCATACAGTGGTATGGCTAAAGATTGTAGAGAGCATTATTATGAAATTAATCTTAATGGAAAACGTATTAGGCAACGTGGCTTCGTTTGTCAAAAACTTAATGGTGCATGGGAAATCGTTAATCATCCTTACAACTAGTATTGGATTGTTATCGGCTTGTTCAGCACAAAACACATTAACACATACGAGTGAAAGCTCGTATGCAAGTACTCAATCTAATTACAGACCAGTAGATACTAGTGTAGGTGCTCTAATTAATTATATGTCTTGGAACATAAATCGAATGGAGACATACGATCAACAACAGCAAGAACAGGCGGTGTTCTTTGCATTAAACAACTTACAAAACGGAGAAGTTACTCGTTGGTACAACGGTAACACAGGAGCCAAAGGTGCTGTCAAAGTGTCTATGACTTATCCACAAGGTAGTGGATACTGTCGAGTAATCATGAGCCAGATCTTTTATAACAGTAAAGAAAGAAACTTTAAAGAAATCGCTTGTATTAATGCAGTAGATAATTCCTGGCGTTTTATCCGATAAATATTATATTGAACAACAGGAATAGTATATGGCATTAGGAATATTAGTTTTAATTACGGCTTTGAGTATCTCGGCCGTAGCGATCTATTATAGTATCGCAGGTTTAGTCGCAATTTTTGCGGCCGCGGCATTACCAATTATGATTATGGGTGGTGTCTTAGAAGTAGGCAAATTAGTTACAGCAGTTTGGCTTCACAAATATTGGAAACAAGCAACTTGGTGGTTAAAGTATTATCTAGCAACAGCCGTAGTTGTTCTTATGTTTATTACAAGCATGGGCATCTTTGGCTTCCTTAGTAAAGCACACATCGAACAAACAAGTGCAGGCGAAGAAAGTGTAGCACAAGTACAACAGATTGAAAATGAAGTTACTAGACTTAATGCTATTATAAAACGTGCTGACGATAAAGTAAAAGCATTAGAAACTAGCGGCACAGGCTCAGATGCTAATATACAATCACAAATAGATAAAGAACAAATTCGTATTGACGATGCATACACACGTATTCAACCTGCTATTGATGAGCAGAATGCAATCATTGCTAACGTAACATCACTATTCCAAACAGAGCTAGACAAGATTGACAAGGAATTACAAATCCTGCAAGGCTATGTAGACAACAACGAAATTAAAAAAGCACAACAAATGATTGGTGCAAGTGCCGATGGCGTGTTTGGTAAAAAAACTGCTGAGAAGATTGGTGATTGGAAAAGTGCAAAGCAAGCAGAACGTGCCGAATGGTTAAACAAGATACAACAGTCTGCTAACTCGCCTACAGTAAAAGCCGCACGTACAGAGATACAACGATTACGTAGCAATGCTGACAAACAAATTGCAGAGTCTAATAAGTTAATTGATAGATTACGTTTACAACTTGGCAACACTGATCAAGCAGATGAAATAGATGCGGCAGTTGACGTACAACTTGCTAAGATTAAAACTGCTGAAACAGAACTAGATACACTTGTAGAAGAAAAGTATAAACTAGAAGGCCAGTATCGTATGCTTGAGGCCGAAGTAGGTCCTATCAAGTATATTGCTGAATTTGTTTACGGCGAGACAGCAGACAACACAATGCTTGAAGAAGCAGTACGTTGGGTAATACTAATTATTATATTTGTGTTTGATCCATTAGCAGTACTACTTCTTATTGCATCACAATATACATTTCAGTTTGCAAGAAAGAATAAAAAAGATAAAGAATGGAAAGACTACGAAAATACACGTGGTAATATGATTGCGAGGAATGAAGAGCCAAAAAAGTCTGATGCTCCTGAAGAGGAGCCTAAATATGAGGACGTTGATCAAGCAACATTAGACAAAGAGTTTGATGACGAGTTTGTTGGACTAGAAGATGACGAGCCTAAAGATGAAGAATATGAAAAACGCAAGGAACGATATGAACGAGTAATGGCTCCGCATCGTTCAAAAGATAAAGTTGATCAAACTAAAGAATGGCAAGAGCTATACAAAGAAGATGACAAACTTAAACAAGAGTTTAATGACGAGTTTGGCGACATGGAAGAACTTACTAAGGAAGTCGATAAAGACGGTGATGGTATAGATGATAACACTGGACAACCTATAACAGGTATTGGTGCAGTTAAAGGAACGTTTGCCGGCGCAGGTAAAAAAAAAGATACAGAATCACCGGAAGAATCAAAAGACCTAGAGAGTTGGAATAAATGGGTTGCGGCCGCTGAAGAAGAAGTAACAAAAGAAACAATAGATAAAAGAGTCCAAGAAGTAGCAAGTCAAGAAAACGATAAAGTATGGAACGATGCAAAGCGTAAATGGAAAGAAGAAAATCCAAACCAAAATGCTAAAGATTGGAAACATGCTTACATCTCAGGACGTATACACGAACTACCCTGGGCAACACTAGTTAATAATGAACAAGAAGGTTATGTACAAAATGCAGAACAAAGTGAAAGTTCAGTTTGGAACAAATTACAAGACTCCGACAATAAGTAATATTAATGTCTAAGCCTGTATTAAATTTAATCACTTCACCTGATAAACTATTCAACGACAATCCTAGCTTGTTGTTAGTAAACCCTAGTGATTCAGTTAAAGAAAATTTTAATCATTTTGCTCAGAGATTTGAGAATAATGTAAACTTATACTTGCATGAAAATACTGAAGATGACCTAGGTTGGTTATTAGAAGTATCTCAAGCAGTAGACTATATTGTTTTGGATATAGATAATACTAAGGTTACACCTTGGATTATTGGATATTTGTTAGGTTTTGGTAAAACTTTTTACTTGACAAGCACCCCCGAAACAGTGTATAATGTAATTAACAATAATAGAATATATGAACTACAACAATTTATGGAAGGAGTAAACTATTTTGGCGTACAACAACAGTAATAACAATTATAAAAGAGGTTCGAATAACTTTAAACCAAAACGTAACTTTGACAACAAAGAGCCTATGTCAGCTAAAAGGGGTCTTTATGTAGAAGTACGTGGGGGCGATGTTATGAAAGCTCTTAGAATTTTTAAGAAAAAAGTTCAAGAAGAAGGTATTCTACAAGAATACAAAGAAAGACAACATTACGAAAAGCCTAGTGCTAAACGTAAAAAAGCAAAAGCGGCCGGACGTAAGCGTTGGTTAAAAACTCAAGAAAAGTTAATAACAGAGCGACTATATTAAAAATGGCACTTACAGCTGAACAATGGTTCCCTTCGGTTATTTGGTCAGGTATGATGGACGGCGCAGACAATGCCGCCATAGAAACATTTGCACAAGACCGTAAACAAATAGACGAAGGTGTACAAGTATCAAACTACCTTGGGTGGCAAAGTGGACCTATTAGGCAAGGTGATAACGAAGAGTTTGATAAGCTAGTTGGCACAATTACAGAACAAGTTAATGGTTGTGCGGCTCAAGCAGATATACCTGAACTCCAAATTCAAAACATTTGGCTTAATGTAAATGTACCAGGATCATATAATCATTTACACAATCATGCAGGTAGTATACTAAGTGGAGTATATTATGTAAAGGCAACTCCAGAACAAGGCAACATCTTTTTTGAAAGAGGTGACAATGCTGAGTACTTCCTTCCACCTATGGAGAAGCCTAACTATTTTACAAGTACTGCAACAACGTACAAGTCTATGACAAATGCACTTTATATTTTTCCAGGATGGTTAAAACATAGTGTACAACCTAATTTAACTAAAGAAGATAGAATTAGTATTTCGTTTAATTATGGTATTAAAACACAAGAGGTAAAGTAAATGCGTATTGAAGAAGATATGAAATTAGATTACAAAGATGTTCTTATTCGTCCTAAACGTAGTACGCTAGGTTCACGTAAGGATGTAGATCTAGAACGTGGATTTACCTTCCGTAACTACAAAGGACCACGTCCAATGCATAGACACTATCGTGGCACGCCTATTATGGCAAGTAACATGGATGGTGTTGGTACATTTGAAATGGCAGATACACTTGCTACAGGAGGTATCTTTACCTGTTTGGTTAAGACTTATAGTATTAAGGAACTTGTAGATTACTTTGACCAAGATGACAGATCACATGATCCTGCAAGAACAGAATATGTTGCTATGAGCATTGGTATTACAGATGCCGATCATGAAAAATTCAGAATTGTATATGAACAAGTTAACGATCGATTAAAATACGTTTGTATTGATGTAGCAAACGGCTACAGTAGTCGCTTTAGAGATACAGTGGCAGAGTTTAGAAAACTTTATCCAAATATTGTAATCATTGCTGGTAACGTAGTTACTGGTGAAATGACAGAGGAATTAATACTTGCAGGAGCAGACATTGTTAAAGTTGGGATTGGTCCAGGTAGTGTTTGTACTACTCGTATACAGACTGGCGTTGGTTATCCTCAACTTAGTGCAGTTATTGAGTGTGCGGATGCGGCACATGGACTTGGTGGACATATTATCGCTGATGGCGGCTGTACTTGTCCTGGTGATGTCGCTAAGGCTTTCGCTGGTGGAGCCGACTTTGTAATGCTTGGAGGTATGCTTGCAGGACACGATGAAGGCGGTGGTGATGTTATTACAAAGTATTACGAAACAACCGAACTTGTATACGAAATAGGTAATCACTTAGATAAGCATACAAAGAAAGTTGAAACAAAACAGTTTGTACAGTTCTACGGCATGAGTAGTGATGCCGCTAACACAAAGCATTTTGGTGGACTTAAAGACTATCGTTCATCAGAAGGTCGTGAAGTACTTGTTCCTTACAGAGGAGAAGTAGCGGCCACAGTGCAGGATTTACTAGGCGGATTGCGTAGTACTTGCACTTATGCAGGCGCATTAAGATTAAAGCATCTTATGCGATGCACAACGTTTGTACGCTGTAGCCAGCAATTTAACGGTGTTTATGCGTCAAATGATAAATAAATGTGTACAAAGAGAAGAGCTCAATGTACATGCAGTGCCCATTAGGGACTGTAAAATATATAAATCTTGCTTATCATAAGGAGAAAACAATGACAAGACTAACAACTCTAGACCTACCACACTTCCACAGAGCTACTATTGGCTTTGATAGACTATTTAATGAACTCGAAAGAGGATTTGCAAATAGCCCAAATGGAAATGGTTATCCCCCATACAATATCGCACAAGTCAACGAAGACGAGTATATGATCTCAGTCGCAGTGGCTGGCTTTAGTATGCACAATCTTGATGTTACCAAAGATGGTGATCAATTACAGATTGTAGGGACAGCCCCTAAAGGAGATGAAGATGTCAACTACCTACACAAAGGTATTGGTGGACGCAACTTCCGCAGGGAGTTTACACTTGCTGACCATGTTAATGTTGCAGGCGCAACACTAGAACTAGGTATGCTAAATGTTCATCTAGTACGTGAAGTACCGGATGCATTAAAACCTAAGACAATTAAGATCAATGATGGTCTTACAATTGACGGCAAAAAAAAGTAAGTAAACAGTCTAGGGGGAGTGAAATACCTCCCCCGAATTAAGGAAAGATGATATGAGCGTAGAACTAGAAACAGAAATTAATGTAAAAGAAAAGATCAAGGAAGTGGTCCAAGATCCAGGCAAGTATAAGGTAATATTTGCCAATGACAACGAAACTCCAATGGATTTTGTTGTAAGTTTACTAGTAGATATCTTTAGACATTCTGCACAAACTGCACAAGAACTAACTATGGCAATACATGATAAAGGCTCAGCAGTTGTTGGACTGTACACATTTGAAATTGCCGAGCAAAAAGCAGTAGAATGTACTAAGATTTCAAGGGAACGTGGCTATCCGTTACAGGTAGCAATTGAAAAAGAATAGTATAAATACACTAGTAAATTGAATGATAACTATTACACAAGGAGTAATTAAATGAGTTTAGCATCACTAACAAAAGTCGCTCATCAGAACGCAGAACGTCAAGAATTCGCAAGAGAAATGATGTCAGGTAATATGAGCAACGAAAAATATAAAACGTACCTATACAACATGTGGCTAGTATACGACCTCTTAGAAGATGTTGCACTAAGCATGGGTTGTTTTGGTCCAGAAGACTTATCAATGCCAGAAGACGACCTACCATTAGATGGGTTAACACAAGCAGATGATATTTGGGCAGACTATACAGAATTAGGTGGAACAGAAGAAAATCCACCACAAGTTGTACCTTCAGCAGAAGCATACAGAAGTCATATTGTAACAAACTGTCAACATGATAAAGACAAGTTGTTTGCACACGTTTATGTAAGGCACATGGGCGATTTAAGTGGCGGACAAATGATTAAGAACAAAGTTCCAGGATCAGGAAAAATGTATACATTCGAAGCAATGACACACTCTGTAGATGAAATGAAAACATTAATTCGCAAGCGTACTAAAGATAGTATGTCTGATGAAGCAAACATTGCTTTTGATTTCTCAACTAAGATTTTTGAAGAACTAAACAATTTAACTTACTAAAGTAAAGTAAGGGAGAGTAAAGTGATCTGGGATCAACTCGTCGACTGTCAAGAAGATATCATTCAAATGTTCAATGCCCGCGGCACTGAAATAAATGAACCAGGAATGGAACATTTTAATCAGTCCGACGGAAGTTGGATTAACAGAGTATGGGAAAACGAACATGTTCGCAGAGCTCATATTGATGTAGTCGACGCAAGAGATACTAAAGGTTTGTGGATGATGCATGTTTGCGTATTTCCACAACTTAACAATAACGCTCCAATTTACGGATTTGACGTTATTGCAGGAAAGACTAAGATGACTGGTGCTTTCCATGATTTTTCTGCTAGTTCAGGCGGAGAAGATCACCCTATGGTTGAGTGGTATCAAAGTGCAGTACAAGACTTTGTGCCAGAAAAGAAGCGTGAGTTACCTGAGTGGGCAACAAACATCTTTACTCCGAGTATGATTGCGGCAAGCAATGTAAGAGAAGAAGAGGCAGGTGTTATTATTCAACTGGCTTTAGACAACCTTGAAACGTACTTTGATTCTGTTGGTCAGTACACTGGTGAAGGCGATAGAGATTTAACTATTGCAAGCCAAAACTATTACTGCCATAACCAACAACAAAATCCACACACTCCAAGAGTAATGAAAAGTCTAGGACTTAACGAAGATGACGTTGATAAGTTCTGTACAGATATGCTCTTTCCAAAAATTAACTAGTCGGTTTATATCACACCATAAAATTGTAAATACTTGTAGTAGAGCGTGAGGGCGCCTTACTCCAAAGTATAAGGAGTTTTATGTATAATGATCGATCCGTTCACCGCGATCGCGGCGGCTACTACAGCATTCAATACAGTTAAAAAATTTGTACACGCAGGACAAGAATTCGAAAACTGTATGGGCCAAATGGGAAAGTGGTACACTAGTGTATCTGACTTCCGTAAAGGCCAAGCGATGCAGAAGAATCCCCCAATATTTAAAAAACTATTAGCCGCAGGCTCTATTGAAGAAGAAGCTCTTAATCTATTAATACATGAAAAGAAGATCATGGAGATGGAGTTAGAACTTCAACAAATGTTGAACATGCGTTTTGGCTTTGGCACCTGGGACGAACTAAAAGAAATGCAACGTAAGATACGTGCTGACCGACAGAAACAAGTATATGCGGCCGCTGAGGCCCAACAAGCAGTAATTAACGGAGTAGCAATTATTGCACTATTGTTTGCAGGTTGTGCAATGCTGTTTGGTATTGTGTATTTTATAGCAAAGGCAAAAGGAATGATCTAGTTGGTTTATGTATATGAAAACTTTAAGTATGTAAATCAAGACAACAAAGGCATACTTTACAAAGATGAACGTATACTGTTTATAGGCAACAGCTGGAGTGGTATACTACAATTTTTAGCATTAAGCGGAAACGCACCTGAGGTAAGAGAAATGTTTAAATCACAGTTAGAACAAAGAGAAAAGCCTAAGTTCCAGTCAAATTTAGAGAACGAAAAATGATACATGCATTTATGTTGATGGTGCTTATAGCAGACAAGCAACAACCTAATCCTATGTACTTTAGAAGCATTGATGTTTGTCAATACTATGCTGTACGTGTAGTTAGACAATACGGCAACTATGACCACAGTTATCTAGTACCTAAAGAACATAGACTTACAGCGTATTGTAAGCCTGTAAAAGTACAAGACGGACCAAATATATATGATCATTAAACTAGTTCGTATTTTTTTGCTTTAGCAATAAATGTAACTCTACCTAAGTCTAATGCTTTAGCGGCTTTAGTTTGGTTTCCATCGTGTTCTCTTAGAGCTTCACTTATACGTTCAATCTCTAGTTGAGCAACTTCATTATTTAGATTTGTTTGTAAATTAGTCTCAGGAAACGCTTCACCTAGTGCTTCCCATAGTCCATCTTGTTCATTTTTATATGTTGTCATACATATATTTATACTCCTATACTTTTGTGTTATAAACCTATTATTAAGTTGGTGTAAAATATTTTACACCAAACTATAAATAGTAGTACTAAGTTCGAGGGGGGCAGTTTCTAAAAACAAGATAAATATTGATGTAGGAGTCTGACAAATGTACAAAAAGTTTTTATATATAACCAGTGTAGTATTAGTAGTTTTTAGTAACGCGGCGTCCGCCGAAATGATATGGAGTTTTAAATCTCCAGCCTTCCATTATGGAAATGGTTATTCTTCACACGTTTTAAGTGTTGAACAGCTACAACATAATAGAAAGCAAGATCTTAAAGACAAGGCAGAAGCAGAGGCAAAGCGACTAGAAAGAGAATTAGAAAATACTACCCTAAACAAATTTGTTAAGAACGTTGAGTCGAGAATATACGCAACGTTAAGTAAACAGATGGTAGATAGTATGTTTGCTGATTGTGGCGCAAGTTGTGCTACCAGTGGAACAGCAGAAATCGAAGGCTCAAGCATTAGCTGGGTTAAAGACACAACAACAGGAGCGATTACGCTAACTGTTATTGAAGCCGATGGAAGCACAACTACTATTGAAATACCAGGAACAGGGAATTTTAACTTTTGAATCGCATAATATTTTTGATAGGCATATTGTTACTTACTGGGTGCAGTAATACCATGCAACAGTCGCTGACTATAAAGGAAAATGCTGGACCACCACGTGTACAGCCGGCTCCGTTAGCTGACAGAATGGTTTCAGTACCTGAGCTAGATGGCAAGAGAATAACTATAGCAGTTTACAGTTTTTTAGACAAAACAGGGCAACGTAAACCAGCAGATAGTATTGCTAATCTATCGAGTGCAGTAACACAAGGATCAGAAGTGTGGGTTATAAAAGCACTAGCTGAAGTAGGCAACGAAACATGGTTCGAAGTTGTAGAACGTATAGGGATGGATAACTTGATTAAAGAAAGACAGTTGATCCGTAACACTAGAGAAGTATACGAGAAAAACTTACCGAACGGTCCAAGAGCATTGAAACCAATGGTGTTCGCAGGATTAATACTAGAAGGCGGCATAATTGGTTACGATAGCAACGTTGCTGTTGGTGGAGTAGGAGGCAGATATTTAGGCGTGGGTGCTCAAACAGAGTACAGGGTTGATACAGTCACAATAGTGATGAGAGTGGTGTCAGTCAGCACTGGTAAAGTGTTGTTAAGTATTGCAACAGAAAAGACTATTGCAAGTTCAAGGTCCGGAGCGGACGTTTTTAAGTTTTTAGACTTAGGAACTAAATTAATAGAATCGGAAACAGGTTACTCTGTTAACGAGCCAGTAAATTATGCTGTAAGGGCGGCTATTGAAGCAGGTGTAGTTCAACTGGTATACGAAGGTGAAAAGAAAGGACTTTGGAAGTTTAAAGATACAACATATAAGGGCAAGACACCAAGGCCAAGACCTCTACCATTTAACGATGCTTTAGAGAAATGGCCGGAAAGTAGACTATACTGCAACAATCAAGACTTATGTTGGCCTATAAATGACACCAAAGAATAAGGAGAGCAATGAAAACAATAATAAGAGGGCTTTTATTTTTAATTTTATTAGCGTCACCAACTTGGGCAAATGATATCTACATTGAGCAAGTAGGAGACACTTTAGATTTAGATATAACACAAGACGGCCAAGACAACGTAATTGGTACTAGCAGTACCGACGTTAATTTAGCAGGAGCGAATATGACTTTTGCAATAACACAAACAGGTAGTTTTAACCAAATTATCGCAAACATAAGAGGTGCCAGTTATACAGGCGCTTGGACATTTACAGGCGATAGTAACACAGTGGATCTAAGTTGTGATAGCACATCAGGAACTAATTGTGAAAACATTACCATGAACATAACCGCATCAGGTAGCTCAAATGCATTTACATTTGATATAGGTGATACAGCAGATGCTGATGGATCAACCATTGGATTTACAGTTACGGGATCAAACAACGTAATTAATTCAAACGTTGACGGCAAGAGTGCTGTAATAGCAGTTACAGTTAACAACAGTTCAAGTTTAGCAAGTGGAGGTGCATCTAATACAGCAAGCACACTTTCATCAACTGGATCAGGTAACGTAATTGACTTTGACATTGACGGAGACGGCGATAGTTCAGGACACTCAGTAACACTAAATGTTACAGGTGGCGGAAGTAGTTACGATGTTACACAAAGTGGAATATATGATAATACGATAGACGCTGACTTCTCTGGGGACGGTCAAGACGTTGACATTATACAAAGGGACTAACATGGCTCCAAACAGGCTAACATTTATATTGTTAGCAATGTTATTTTTACTCGCTACGCTGATAGAACCAGCCTATGGTAAAAATGCGGGATCAATTAGTCAAGTAAAAGGAAGTGGTGTGTTAGAGCGTGGCGCCGATGTCGTTATAGACGGCAAAGTAGGTGCCGGCGTTCAAAGTATGGACACAGCCGTAACAGCAAACGGTACCATGCGTATTGACTTTATAGACGAAACTCGAGTTGAGCTTACTGAACAATCAAGATTAGTTATTGACGAATTTGTATACGATCCTGCTAACGATATAGGATCGTTGTCAATGAAAGCGTCATTAGGAACAGTAAGGTACGCAAGCGGACAAATTGCTAAAAAATATAAACAAAATGTAAAGATAAGCACTCCGAGTGCTACTATTGGTGTACGTGGTACAGATTTCATAATGGTTGTTGATGAAGTTGGAGGAAGTATGATTACACTACTTCCAAGTTGTGATACAGCAGGTATGTGTTATGTGGGTGAAATAAAAGTAGAAACTGATGCTGGATTTGTTATTATGAATAAAGCATTTCAAGCAACAGCAACAACACATGGTATGCGTAAACCAACTCCTCCAGTAATACTAGATCTAAACGAAGATCAAATTAACAACTTATTACTATTGCGTAAACGAAGTCCAATTGATGAATACGCAGAAGAAGAAATGCAAAGACGTAGAAAACTAGCAGACTTTTTAGGAGTTGACTTTTTAGAGTTTGATGGGCTAGACGGAGACGCTCTCAAAGACAGTATTGAAGGCATTTGGGCAACAGCACTAGACGAAACAGACTTTATGTTAGCAGATATGCTACATGATATGTTAGACAAACTTAACGAAGCACTGGCGGCATTATTTAGAGATGAACTAGCAAGACAAAATGCTAGACTATTAACAAACGTACCAACAGTAGGATTTGATCCTAAAACACAAATTAGATTAGATATTGAAGAGCCGTTTTATGTTTGGCAACGTGAAGACTTTGGCCAAGGCGGATTTATTAGGTTAAGATTAAATAACATGCACGATTATACACTAGACGTACAACAAGGGGAGTTCTTTCTATATGACTATAGATTGGGTAGCGAAGGCACTAATAGTATTACTATTATTCAAACCAACAACTAGTTGGGCTAATGATATTTACATCTACCAGGCTGGTGATAACATTGACTTGACTATAGTTCAAGACGGTGAAAATAATGTTATCAGTTCGGTTGCTGGTAACACTAGGAAAGCCCCTATTAGCGGTAATAACACAAGCACAACATTTACACAAACAGGCGACAACAATGATATAGGAGTGTATATGAGTGCTGGCAATGGACAGCAGACAATTACACAAACAGGTAATACTAACTATGCTACGTCAGACTGTCACGGCAACAACTGTTCAACAACCATTACGCAAAATGGTAACAACAACTTAGCAAATTTAGAGTTTGGTAACGGCGGCGATAGCGACCAAACTGGTACAATTACACAAGACGGCAACTACAATGCGGCTGGTATAGAAGCAAATGGTGATGACAATACTTTTGTTGTAGATCAAGACGGAGACAACAATGCTGTTGGAGGGATTACCGGTGCACCGATTACTGGTGATAATAATATACTATCAATAACACAAGATGGCGACT